>Ga0180008_1000042_pt1 | contig 135520 bp, 112 predicted proteins | sample MM_PW_MetaG_FD_121121 | JGI IMG/M metagenome (GOLD analysis project Ga0180008, IMG submission 121121) | Groundwater microbial communities from the Aspo Hard Rock Laboratory (HRL) deep subsurface site, Sweden - MM_PW_MetaG | ecosystem: Environmental > Aquatic > Deep subsurface > Groundwater... | reverse complement strand
ATTCTATATTTCTTTCGCATTCTTTTTCTAGCTTTCTAGAGCTTCGCAGTCCATTTAAATAACCGTACAAATATATTTTAAGAAATACTTTAGTATCGAAACTTGGACGACCTTCTGTCTTTACAGTTTGAATATTAAACCCTATAGCCACTAATGACAAAGCGTCGACAAAACGAAGAGGATTGTTTAGAGAAATCAGGTCTTCTAAACTCGAAAAACTCATTTGATTGCGCGGTAATCCTGTGATGTGTACTATCTTAAATGCAAAACTTCCTTACCTTTTATTTCGGCAAGATAGAGTATATTTGAAAGAACTAAATTGAAGTTTTTTCACAGACTGACATTAGCAGAAATACGGCCAAAAACAAGGATATTTAGAATAAATTATACAACTCAAAATTGTTTTTATTACTTTTATAAAAAAATAGAAAAATGAATTTAATTGAAAGTCATATAAACGACATTTTAAACTTATGTAAATCACATAAAGTAAAATCATTGTATGCTTTTGGTTCAGTTTTAACTGATAATTTTAATCCTGAAAGTGACGTTGATTTAATCGTTGATTTCCAACAATTGGATGTCCTCGATTATGGAGATAACTATTATGATTTGAAATTTTCTTTGGAGAATATTTTTAAACGAAGTGTTGATTTACTTGAAGAAAAAGCTATTAAAAATCCTTTTTTTAGAAAAACTATAAATCAAAAAAAACAGTTGATTTATGGACAATAATATTAAAACTTGGCTTTACGATATTTTAAGCTAAATCAATGAAATAGAAAGCTATTTTATTGATACTCCTAAATTATTTGAGGTTTACCAAAATGATTTAAGAACAAAAAGAGCGGTTGAAAGAAACATCGAAATAATTGGAGAAGCCATGAATCGAATTCTGAAACTTGATAGCGAAATTATAATATCGAACTCAAGAAAAATTGTAGATGTTAGAAATAGAATTATTCACGGTTATGATTCAGTTTCTGATGATGTAATTTGGGGAATCGTGATTAAAAATTTATCCGTTTTACAAAAAGAGGTAGAAGAATTACTTGGTGAATAAATGTACTTCTGCTAACCGCTATTTTCATCTAGCTGGAATTTAGTGGAATTATCCTTACGCATCAAGTTTTCGTTAAGCCGAAAATTGAGCGGTTACGAACTTCCAGCCATCTCAAAGTGGCGAAACGTCAGGCTGTGAAAAAACTCTTTTTTCCTGTGAATTTCCTCAAAAGCCATCGTTGCATACTTCAATATACCCACACTAAGTAAGCTGTTTTAACAATAGATACACCTTTGGATTTAAACATCTGCATAGTAAATTCTATAGCTTCTAAAAAAGTAGCTACAACATAAACGGGATTACCTAGGAAAATCATGTCTTCTAAACTCAAAATTCATTAATTTGACTCGTATTCCTGTGCTGTGTACTATCTTAAATGCACATCTTTCCTGCCTTTTATTTTGAGAAGATGCAGTATATTTGAAAGAAATAAATAGTAGTTATTTCGAAGACTGAAGTTAGTAGCAGCCTTGTGACGGAAATAATCATTGATAACGCTAGCAACACGTAACGATTTAGACAAACAAATAAAAACCAAAGTAAATGAATTGGATAATTTTAGTAATAGCAGGTTTATTTGAAGTAGCCTTCGCTTTCTGTTTAGGTAAAGCAAAAGAAACTACTGGAACCGAAATGTACTTATGGTACGTAGGATTTCTTATAACTCTTGTGGTAAGTATGACACTTTTAATCAAAGCTACGCAAGTGCTGCCAATAGGTACTGCTTATGCCGTGTGGACAGGAGTTGGAGCTGTTGGAACAGTTTTAGTAGGGATTTTGGTATTTAAAGAACCAGCAACTTTTCTGCGACTTTTTTTTATTGCTACATTAATAGGTTCTATTATAGGACTAAAAGTAGTTTCTCACTAATAAATAGTAGAGCAAACCATTTAATTTAGTAAATGAGAAACAGACTTAAGTGATGAGAAAACTAAAATCCTACTAATTAATAACACAACAGCAGTCACTAGCGGCACCAATACTAAGTTGCCGGTCAACTTGTTCAATAAAGCTTTGTGCTTTGTATCAATTTCACTTCTAGTAGACCGTTTAGTCCTTCGAAAACACTAATTTCTTGAAACTTAAAAGAAGCAAGGCTGAGAAAAAACGATGTTTTTCATTAAATTACAACAAAATTTACAGTTGTATATTTCAAGACAAGCGGCCATAAAGGTTGTTTCTTGTTTGCAATTGCTAGGTCTAAGCGTAATTAGGCTTTTTAAAACCAAAAACAATAATTAAGAAAAAACAAACGAGATGCTAACCGATTTTCCTACCATAAAAACAGAAAGACTTTTACTTAGACAATTTGTTCAAAGCGACATTGAAAATGTGTTCAAAGGACTTTCTCACCCAGACATTATTAAATATTACGGTGTGAGTTATCAAACAGTAGAAGAAACTAAAGCGCAGATGAATTTCTTTGCTGATCTTGAAAAAGAGGAAACCGGACTTTGGTGGGCTATTTGTTCTTTAGACAATCAAATATTTTATGGTGCAGGTGGATTAAATAATTTAAATAAAGAACATAAAAAAGCAGAAATTGGTTTTTGGTTGCTAGTAGATTTTTGGGGAAAAGGGATAATGACCGAAGCCATGCCACTCCTATGTGATTATGGATTCAACACACTAGGAATACATCGAATTGAAGGAATAGTAGAAACCGAAAACACAAATTGTAAAAAAGCACTGGCTAAACTAAACTTTGATCATGAAGGAACGATGAGAGAATGTGAAATCAAAGACGGAAAATTTATAAGTTTAGACATTTACGCAAAACTGAATACTAAATAAAATCACAACCTAAAAAACACTCGTAGAGTTTACTAATTATAACAAGTTTGCTACTACTTTTAAATTCAGTTTCCAAATCAAAGGAAGTGCTATAATACAGTTTTTTGCTATCAAAACCCCAACTTCGCCAGCGCAAAGACAGCAAGCTGCAAAAAAAATCCATGCCTTTTAAGGGCTTGTAGCCTCGTGAATTAATCCAAATCAAGACGCAACTACCTATCTAGTTTTTGCAAGGAAAATCATTTAGAGTCTAATTCGAGATAGCTTTACTTACATCTCTTTAAATTGAATGGGAGTTTGAGCAAGTACCGTAGTATTTAGTTCCGATGCTAAATTTATAGGTCTATTTATAATCGCTTTCAGTAAAAAATCAATTTTGTTTTTTAATACGGCTGTCATTAATTGTAGAAGGAAACCAACAACAAACCCAATCTTCCGTTTACTAAAAATAAATATGCTATTTTTGAAAAAAGGTGGTGATCACTTTTTCAGCACCTCAATTAAAACACAGACCTCATCTGTGGTTTTGTAACTACTGAATAACAATACAAAAATGAAAGCAACTAAACTCTTTAAGGAATTTTTTGAAAGCGAAAAGGCGGGTGGTCTTGTTTTAATCGCCTGTACTGTCGTATCCCTTGCATTAGCTAACTCAAATGTAGGTTCCGACTATCAAGGTTTTTTCCAAAATAAATTAGTTGGTTTGTCGATAGAACACTGGATAAATGATGGTTTAATGGCCATATTCTTTTTACTAATTGGTTTAGAATTAGAAAGAGAAATATACAAGGGAGAACTTTCTAATATCAAGGAAGCCTTATTTCCCATATTTGGAGCTATTGGAGGATTACTAGTTCCTGCAGGAATTTATTTCTTCTTCAATTATGGCACCTCAACGCAATCAGGAATCGGGATTCCAATGGCAACTGATATCGCATTTGCATTGGGAATTTTATCTCTTTTGGGAAACAGAGTACCACTCTCACTAAAAGTATTCTTGACAGCGCTAGCCATTATAGATGATTTATTTGCCATCATTATAATCGCTGTTTTTTATACAAAGACCTTAATTTTTGTAAATCTGTTTATAGCCTTAGGTATTTTTGCCCTGCTCCTACTGCTCAATAGAATGAAAATTAATAATCTTACCGTGTATTTAATTGGTGGAGCAGCAATGTGGTACTTTATGTTGAATTCGGGTGTTCATGCAACAATTACTGGTGTTTTACTAGCATTTGCTATTCCTTTTCAAAATGGAGACGAAAAATCAATTTCGTATGCTTTGCAGCACTTTTTACATAAGCCGGTTGCTTTTGTTATTTTACCCATATTTGCGTTAGCAAACACCGCAATTATTTTTGGTGGAGATATTGCACAAACATTATCCGAGAGTTATAGTTTAGGGATTTCTATGGGATTAGTTGTTGGTAAGCCTTTGGGGATTTTCATCGTAACTTTTTTAGCAGTTACATTTGGGATTTGTAAACTTCCAAAAAATCTAAATTGGAAATCTATTTTTGGCGTAGGTTTATTGGGTGGTATCGGATTTACGATGTCTATATTTATTACATTATTAGCGTTTGAGGACCAAAATATAATCAATAATTCAAAATTAGTAATCCTCCTAGCCTCTTTGACTGCAGGACTTTTAGGCTTTTTTACTTTAAAATTATCTTTAAAACCTTTTACCCACTTAGAAAACGAAGAAGAAGTAAATTGATAAGAACCAATAGTAGTCCGCACTTCTCTAAAGCTGTTACAATCATCTGCGCCCATGCGGTATTATGTTTTAGATGTAAGAATATGCATTTAAGCAGAATGTAGAATCCCTATTTTGAATTTAAAGCAGCTCTACTTTTCATATATAGTTATGTACCCAGTTATGCGGCTTGCCATCTAGTTCCAACAAGCTCAAACACTGATAGCAATTCAAAATTAAATTATTCATTTTCTATGTCTGCCGATAAGAACCAGAGTACTTGTTAAGAATATAACGCACACTAGTACTTCTTTATGAGAATATCCTCTTTTGAATTTGTTCAAAGACCGAGGTGGAAGGCAGATGAACTTTCTTTTATTGCAGGACTAACACCAATTCCAATACTTCAAATAGAAGCAAATTGCTGAAGTACAAAATAAATGTACCAATCACAATTTATTGTAGTTATTGATCGCTTTGTGAACTCTTGATTGCTATTTGGTATCTCTTCCTAAAATAGTATAATAAATCTATAAATCTCACCTTTTTACAAGGGGCAAAAGGATAAAACTTTGTAACTTTGAATCTTCAAAACTTTGAACCTCAAACAATAATGGCATTCACAAAAACTACCGAGCAACCGTCTAAATATGAGCATCTTGAAAAAATGTCAGTACATGAATTACTGATCAATATTAATCAAGAGGACCAGACCGTTCCGCTTGCTGTAGAAAAAGCATTACCGCAAATAGAGATTTTAATAGCACAAGTGGTAACTAAAATGAAAAAAGGAGGTCGCTTGTTTTACATTGGAGCAGGTACATCCGGTCGTTTAGGTGTCGTCGATGCTTCTGAATGCCCTCCTACTTTTGGCGTACCTTTTGACCTCGTCAATGGTATTATTGCAGGTGGCGATGCAGCGATTCGTAAAGCTGTAGAAAACGCAGAGGACGATGTAACTCAAGCTTGGTTAGACCTAAAAGAATACCAGATCAATTCGGACGATGTTGTAATAGGAATTGCAGCCTCAGGAACAACACCTTATGTGATAGGTGGGTTACAAATGTGCAATGAGAATAACATTATTACAGGAAGCATCTCGTGCAACGCTGATAGTCCGCTTTCGCAAACGGCACAATTCCCAATTGATGTGGTTGTAGGACCTGAATTTGTAACTGGAAGTTCTAGAATGAAAGCAGGAACGGCGCAAAAATTAGTTTTGAATATGATATCGACCGCGACTATGATCCAACTAGGAAAAGTAAAAGGCAATAAAATGGTCGATATGCAATTGAGTAACAACAAACTTGTAGATCGGGGAGTAAAAATGATCATGGACGAAATTCCTGTGAACTATGAAGCAGCAGCTATTTTATTAGCAACCCACGGAAGTGTACGTAAAGCAGTTAATTTTTATCAAAACCAGTAAACCAGATATAAAAATACAGTAAAATTATACCATATGAAATCACAATTAATCACCTTGTTCTTTTTATTTATTAGCTCATTTGCTTTTTGTCAGCAACTAGCCTATAAAAAAGGGCGCGTGTATGATGAAAATAATAGCAAGCTAACTAACAACCAGGTAAAAGAGTTGCTTAGTACTAAACCAGAGCTATTGGCGAGTTACAGTGCGGGTCAAACCAAGTCAGCTGTTGGAGGATTTCTTTTAGGTTTTGGAACTGGTTTTATTATTACCGACTTAGTCACCGGATTATCTCAGGATAAAGTTTACCCATCAGCTTTAACCATTGTGGGTTTAGCATCTGCTGTTATTTCTATTCCAGTCCTTATTGGTCACTCTAAAAAAACAAAAACAGCCATTGATGGATACAATGAAACTATCACAACTAGGAAAGTAGGTTTCCAAATTGAAAAAATAAATATTCTCTCCAGCAAAAATGGAATAGGAATGCAACTATCATTTTAAAAATGGGAACTAATAAAGAATTATTATCCAAAGGAATAAAGTATTTAGCTGGAGCGTTACCTCTATTATTTATAGGTCCGTCGCTGATTTACAATGCTTTTATGAACCAACAGAATGTGTGGCATTACTTAATTTTGGCAATAGGAATAGGCGCTTGTTTAGGAGCGATGTATTTGATGTACAAAGGACTAAAAATAATCATGCAAAGTTTATTTAACGACTAATGGAAGAGCTTATTCACATTCAAAAAACGTTTGATAAAGTCGTTTTTATTGATAAGAAAGTCAGTAACAGAGAATTTGAAGACTGTGTTTTCAAAAACTGTGATTTCTCGAATAGTGATTTTTCGAACAATAGTTTTATGGATTGTGAGTTTATAGATTGCAATCTTTCTATGACTCAATTAAAAAACACTAGTTTAAAAACCATTCATTTTTTGAATTGCAAATTACTTGGTATTGAATTTTCGAGTTGTGCTGATTTTATGTTTGGGGTGAGTTTTAACGATTGCATTCTCGACTATTCGTCCTTTGCTAATAAAAAAATGCCTAAAACAACCTTTACTTCTTGTTCTTTGAAAGAGGTAAGCTTCATAGGAACGAACTTATCCAATTCCTTGTTTGAGAACTGTAATTTAGAAAATGCCATTTTTAATGATACGCAATTAAAAGAAGTCAATTTCTTGACGGCTTACAATTACAAGATTGATCCCGAATTTAATCCGATGCGAAAAGCAAAATTTTCGACAGAAGGAATTCCAGGATTGCTCGATAAATACGATATTAAAATTCAGTAAAAATTAGAATAACGATTATAAACTAGCCCTGATAGCAGTGGAAATCCTTTTTATCCTGATTTTTTTCAGGATAAAAAGATTGAAACGAATAGCAGGATTAAGCTTCAAAAAAAAAATGAAAAAACTTATTTTATTGCCCCTCATTCTACTTGTCATTTCTTGTTATGACAACGAAAAAAACTGCAAAGATTTTAAGACCGGAAAATTCAAATTTGAATATGAGGTTGATGGAGTCAAGAAAACAACGCTGTTTGAACGATATGATAGTATTGAAATTGAAACCTTTGAAGGCAAAATCGATACGGCATCGATTCGATGGATTAGCGACTGCGAATATGTATTGAAAAAATTACACCCAAAAAACAAGGCCGAAGAACAATCGATTGGCATGAAAATATTAAGTACTAAAGGAGATACTTATAATTTTGAATTTGGGATGGTAGGATCCGATCAAAAGCAAAGAGGAACAGTTACTAAAATTTCGAACTAAAACGGTTTTAACTATAAAATAAATATACGACACCATGGAAATACTCTATAGCCCTGATGCTTGGATTGCACTTTTGACATTGACTTTTCTTGAAATTGTTTTAGGAATAGATAATATTATTTTTATCTCAATAGCAACTGGAAAATTACCAGAGGAAAAACGTAAAAAAGCAACCAAAATTGGAATGTTTTTAGCGATGTTTATGAGAATAACATTGCTTTTAGGTATTTCCTATTTAATCGCAATGAAGGAACCATGGTTTACACTTAATTTTAGTTGGTTGAGTGCAAAAATTTCGGGTCAGAGTTTGATTTTATTGCTAGGTGGTTTGTTCTTGATTTATAAAAGCACCAATGAAATCAGAGAGAAAGTTGACGAAAAAGGCGAAGAAGAGAAAGAATTAGGAAAAGCAGCAACCAAGTCATTTGGGAGCGTTATTTTTCAAATTATACTTATCGATCTAGTATTTTCGTTTGATAGTATATTAACTGCGGTAGGAATGACGAACGGTGTCCCTGGTGCTTTGTACATTATGATCACAGCTGTAGTAATCTCTGTTTTAATCATGATGCAATTTGCAGTTCCTGTGGGTAAATTTGTAAATACGCACCCGTCGATACAAATATTAGGTTTATCATTTTTGATTTTAATTGGGTTTATGCTGATTACCGAGAGTGCCCATTTAGCAGATGCACTTGTTTTTGGTAGTCATGTAACTCCTGTTCCTAAAGGTTATTTGTATTTTGCCATATCCTTCTCTCTTTTGGTAGAGGTTTTGAACATGAAAGCCAACAAGAAAAAGAAATAATAATCATAAAAAAAGCTCCCTAGGGAGCTTTTTTTATTTAGAATAATATTACTTGACCATCATCGTCAAGTTGTACATCAGTATCATCATCATCTGGATTCGTTCTTTTTTCAGGAATAACCTCAACTGGAACTTCGTAAGGCAACGGGTCTAGCATATTTACTTGCTTGATTTTGTCAGTAGTTAATTGATTTCCTAAGGCTTTAAAACCTTTGACAGCAATAAAATCTTCGACATCAATTGTAATACTTTCTTTCTGGACCCCTTTAATTTTTGGGAAAATAATTTCGGCCACCGGACGATAATCAGTCGAAACAATTTCTAACTGAGAGTTGGCATGTTCCGTAATAAACGTTTCTTCCTTATTTTCTGTTTCTACTAAAAAGCGTTTCAAGTAATAACGCTCTTTTTCACCATCGTAATATATAGCAGAGATTGGTTTTTTAGGAACCCATTTTTCTAATACTACCATGTCCGTCTCAAAATGAGTAGACAATTCCGGAACTACTACTTTCAATTTTCCTGATTGTTGGATAATTAAAATTTTATCGCTTGGTCTAAATTCACCTAAAAGTTCTCCTCTACCATCTACATTTAAGCGTTGTACGGTTTCGTCGTACCACACTTTTCGAGGCAGTAAAGTCGAAATTCCTTTCTCCTTAATTTCGATTTTCTTAATTGGATATTTTGAGGCCACGTTTCCTTTGGAAGCCCTACCCTTTATCGCTAATTTAGCAAAATCAATATCGAATTTTAATTTTTTAATGCTTCCTACTTGTCGCAATAAAACGGTAATTACCTCCGCTTCTCCGTTAGGATTGCAAGTAAAATATAGAATTTGTGATCCCTTTGTTCCGTTTGTCAAATCATACGGTTTGTCTCTAGTCACTCCTGATACATTGAAACGCTTGATATAGGAAGGACCCGATTTTCCATCGCGGTAAATCATATTATAAATCGTTCTCTTATCGCTTTTGTCAAAAATGGCTATATGAATGATATCCTTACCAACAAAGGTCTTGGCATCTACCTTAGTCACCATCATGTTTCCGTCGCGCAGAAAAACAATTACGTCATCGATATCCGAACAATCCGTAACGTATTCGTCCTTTTTCAAGCTAGTCCCAACAAATCCTTCTTCACGATTAACGTACAATTTCGTATTACGTAAAACTACTTTCGTCGCTTCGATATCATCAAAAATTCGCAACTCTGTTTGGCGTTCGCGACCTTTCCCGTATTTCTCTTTTAATTTGGTAAAATAAGCAATAGCAAAATCAGTTAAGTGCTCTAAGTTGTATTGCACCTCTTTCATTTCCTCTTCTAATTTCGAAATAAAGTCATCTGCTTTATCCGAGTCGAAGCGAGTAATACGAATCATTGGGATTTGCGTTAAGCGCTGTAAATCATCGTCGATAATGACTCTTACAAATGATTTAGAGAAGGGCTCAAAGCGATCGTACATATATTTGTACAAGGCTTCTCTGTCTGAATATAATTTGAAATCAATATACATTTCTTCTCTAATGAAGATCTTTTCTAAAGTAGAGAAATGCCATTTATTTTTTAACTCCTCTAATTGAATTTCGAGTTCTTGACGTAGCAACTCTTGAGTTCGCTCTGTCGAGATTTTCAACATAGCCGATACACCTATAAATAACGGTTTGTTGTCCTCAATAACACAGCCCAAAGGCGCTACTGATGTCTCACAGGCTGTGAAAGCAAAGAGCGCATCGATTGTCTTATCAGGAGAAACACCTGGGTATAAATGAATTAATATCTCTACATCAGCAGCGGTATTGTCTTCTATTTTCTTGATTTTGATTTTCCCTTTTTCGTTGGCTTTCAAAATACTGTCGATCAAGGTCGTAGTATTGGTCGAAAACGGAATCTGGGTAATTACCAATGTGTTTTTATCTAATTGGGCAATCTTAGCACGCACGCGCAAACGACCACCGCGCAATCCATCATTATAGTTAGACACATCGGCAATTCCTTGCGTCATAAAATCAGGATACAAGGTAAATGGCTTTCCTTTTAATATTTTTATGGAAGCGTCAATAAGCTCGTTGAAATTATGAGGTAGCACTTTAGTCGAAAGTCCAACCGCAATTCCTTCTGCTCCTTGCGCTAATAGCAAAGGGAACTTTACAGGAAGATTGTTTGGCTCTGCACGACGACCATCATAGGAAGTACCCCAATCTGTGATCTTAGGAGAATACAATACCTCAAGCGCAAACTTAGACAAACGAGCTTCAATATATCTTGAAGCTGCGGCTCCGTCACCGGTTAGGATGTTTCCCCAGTTTCCTTGGCAATCGATTAGTAATTCTTTCTGTCCTATTTGCACCATCGCATCACCAATACTTGCATCACCGTGTGGGTGGTATTGCATGGTGTGGCCAACAACGTTAGCTACTTTGTTGTAACGACCGTCATCCAATTCTTTTAGCGAATGCATAATACGACGTTGCACCGGCTTAAAACCGTCTTCAATCGCAGGAACGGCACGTTCTAGAATTACATAGGAAGCATAGTCCAAAAACCAATCCTTGTACATTCCTGTAACTTTGGTTATGGTATCATTACCATCGCCATCCTCTGAGTTGTTATAAAAATGTCCGCCTTCAAATTTGCTGGCATCTACTTTTATAATCTCTTCGCTGCTGTCGCCCTCAGAATGATCGTTTGCAGTAGGCTCATCTGGAGTATTGTCTCCGTTATTAGGAATGATGTTATCGTCTTCTTCGTCTTTCATTTATCTGAATTTATTTCAGTTTTTTCTTTTGTAAAAAGTTTTACCCACTCTTTTTATGTGCTCTTTTAAATCATCAGATTTCAATTTTTTAAAAATTGAAATGTCAAATTTGTAAGGAATGTAACTTTCGTCTAAGTCATGCCATAATTTATTTATGTCCGCTTCATTAGGATCTCCTAAAACTGTAAGATCGATATCCGAGCCCTCTCTAAAATTTCCTTTCGCTCGCGAACCATAAATAACAACTTCATTTATAGAAGAACAATTCTCCAAAATACTTTGAATTTCATTATAGCTTTCGGGGTAGATTCCAAACATTATACTAGGCTTTGCATTTTATTTTCGAACACCTTAAACTCTGTAACATAATCATTTAAAATAATATCGAGTATTGCTAGTATTTCAGAATGATCATAGATATGAGAAGTCAAATTTCTACTTTTAATCATATCAAACCATACAGCTCCATTTGTAATTAATCCAACATTAAAAGCCTCCCTAACTGCATTTTTACTTCCAAATAAATCGGTTTTTCCCTGATCCTCTAAAAAGTCTTTCAGTACTTTCCAAGATAACTCTTGCGATACTTCAAATGCTTGGATAACGCCTTGCAACTCTAATTCAGTAAAATCTCTATCATTTCGTAACTCTTTTGCATTTTTCAATTGCTTGAAAGCATTTTTAAAATGTGCAAAACGTTGCTTCCAGCGTACATCTTGATTTTCCATAATTATTGTAATTTATGACTCAATTACATCTAAATCTACCTTCAAATTCTTGATGATAAATTCTTGGCGATCTGGTGTGTTTTTCCCCATGTAAAACGATAATAACTGCTCTACCGAAGTGTTTTTATCCATCATAACAGGGTCTAAACGAATATCCTCTCCAATGAAAAACTGAAACTCATTAGGAGAAATCTCTCCTAACCCCTTAAATCGTGTGATCTCCGGTTTTGGTTTTAATTTTTCGATGGCGGCGCGTCGTTCGTCTTCAGAATAACAGTAAATAGTTTCTTTCTTGTTACGAACTCTAAACAATGGCGTTTGTAAGATATACAAGTGACCTTCTTTTATTAATTCTGGAAAAAACTGAAGGAAAAAAGTAATCAATAATAATCGAATGTGCATTCCATCGACATCGGCATCTGTTGCGATTACAATGTTGTTGTAACGCAAGTTTTCCATATCATCTTCGATATCTAATGCCGCTTGCAGTAAATTGAATTCTTCGTTTTCATAAACAATTTTCTTACTCATCCCATACGAATTCAAAGGCTTACCTCTTAAACTAAAGACCGCTTGCGTATTTACATCTCGAGACTTTGTAATCGATCCCGAAGCAGAATCCCCCTCGGTGATAAAAAGGGTGCTTTCTAGATATCGTGGGTTTTTGATATCTGGTAAATGCACGCGACAATCACGCAGTTTTTTGTTGTGTAAACTCGATTTTTTCGCTCTGTCTTTGGCTAATTTTCGAATACCAGAAAGTTCCTTGCGCTCGCGTTCTGCTTGTAAAATTTTGCGTAAAAGCAAGTCGGCAGTTTCAGGATTTTTATGTAAAAAATTATCTAATTTATTTTTAATAAAATCATTAACAAAGGTTCGTACAGAGGGCATTCCCGCCTCTGAGCCCATGTCAGTCGAACCTAACTTAGTTTTTGTTTGTGATTCAAAAACAGGTTCCATCACTTTGATACTTACAGCACTTACAATGGATTTACGAATATCCGAAGGCTCAAAGTTTTTATTATAAAACTCTCGAATCGTTTTTACAACTGCTTCTCTAAAGGCAACAAGATGTGTTCCTCCTTGAGTTGTGTTTTGACCATTTACGAAGGAGTGGTACTCTTCGCTGTATTGCGATTTACTGTGCGTTAATGCTACCTCAATATCATCACCTTTTAAGTGAATGATAGGGTACACCATGTCCTCGATAGCGATATTTTCATCTAACAAATCTTTCAATCCGTTTTCTGAAAAATATTTTTCGCCATTGTATATAATTGTTAATCCGGTGTTCAGGTAACAATAATTTTTAAGCATTTTGATTACATATTCATTTCTGAATTTGTAATTTTTAAATATGGCTTCGTCAGGAATAAAGGTAACCTTAGTTCCTTTTCGCTTTGTTGTATCAATGATATCCTCCTCTAACACTAAATTCCCAGCAGAGAACTCAGCCGCTTTTTGCTTGTCTTCCCTTACCGATTCTACGCGAAAGTAATTAGACAAAGCATTTACTGCCTTTGTCCCCACACCATTTAAACCTACTGATTTTTTGAAGGCTAAGGAATCATATTTCCCTCCAGTATTCATTTTAGAGACCACATCAACTACTTTCCCTAACGGAATACCACGTCCATAATCCCGTACAGCTACGGTTTTGTCCTTTATAGAAACCTCAATCGTTTTACCTGCACCCATGACAAATTCATCGATACAGTTGTCTAGCACCTCTTTAAGTAAAATATAAATACCATCATCAGGAGAAGAACCGTCACCTAGTTTCCCGATATACATACCAGGACGCATTCGGATGTGCTCTTTCCAGTCGAGTGACCGAATATTATCTTCGGTATATTGATTTTGATCTGACATTTGATTTTTGTGGATTTCGTGCTAATATAGCATATCTCGATATATTTTAAAAGCAGTATCCATCAAAGTTATTAAGAATGATATTGACAACTATCGTTAGCAGAAAATTAAGAGATAATCGTTGTTTTAGAACTCCAAACTTATAATTCCTCTAAGGTCATTATCTAATTCGGCATTCGAAATCTGTCCTTTTTTGACATCAAAATTTTCATCAAAACTAGGTAACGAAAATGTTGCTTTTACTAATGCTCCATATCTTGGAAAAGCATTTTTAGCAATTTCTAGAACGCTAGCTCCGCCTCTAGCGCCGGGAGAGGTCGCTAACAACAGCATTGGTTTTTCTTGAAAAACTTTGCCATTGATTCTAGTGCACCAATCAAATACATTTTTGAATGCGGCACTGTAATTCCCATTGTGTTCAGACATAGAAACTACAAGTAGATCAGCGCCTTTAATTTTATCTAAAAAAGCTTGCGCCAGCTTATGTTCCCCAATTGTCATTTCGAGATCGACATCAAAAAGAGGCATCTCAAAATCAGTTAGATCTAAAACTTCTACCGTTGCATTCTCAAAAAGGGAGGCAGCATACGTTGCTAATTTTTTATTTATTGAATTGTTGCTAGTACTTGCTCCAAAGGCTATAATTTTCATAAATTTATTTTTATTTTAAAGATACACAAAAATATAAAACATAGAAAATCATGATGTCTTTTACTTTTTACCCCTGATTGAAATGAAAAGCATTTTGAACAAATTTCCTTTTTTTTCTTGGCAAAAAAGAGCGACTAGAAGAAGCTCCTTTTTTTGACTTAGAAAAAAAGGGAAGATGGAGAAATCTTGCAATGGAAAGCGGGATTAGGTAATGAAGAATAACAGAAGTAAACTATAATTGAAGTATAGCTTAGACACAAAAAAACCTGCAAAATTACTTTTACAGGTCTCCTCTAGTGTTTCTATTATTTTTTGTTTCGGACTACACGTTAAAACGGAAGTGCATTACATCTCCATCTTTTACAATGTATTCTTTTCCTTCTACTTTAAATTTACCTGCTTCTTTTGCTTTCGCTTCAGATCCATAAGCAACATAATCTTCATACGAAATCACCTCGGCACGGATGAATCCTTTTTCGAAATCAGTGTGGATAACTCCAGCTGCTTGTGGCGCTGTAGACCCAATATTGATTGTCCATGCGCGAACTTCTTTTACACCTGCTGTAAAATACGTTTGTTGCTTTAATAATTTGTAAGCGGCACGAATTAACACCGAAGCACCTGGTTCCGTTAACCCCATATCCTCAAGAAAAACTTGACGTTCTTCATAACTTTCCAATTCAGTGATATCAGCCTCTGCACCCACTGAAAGTATAATAACTTCAGCATCTTCATCTTTAACCAATTCTTTTACTTGGTCAACGTATTTGTTTCCGTTTACTGCTGAATTTTCGTCAACATTACAAACATACAAAACGGGTTTTGCCGTAATTAACTGAAAAGCCTCCATTAAAAGCTCTTCGTCGTTATTTTGAGGAACTATGGTTCTAGCTGATTTAGCTTGCAACAATGTTTCTCTAATACGATCTAAAAGTGTTTTCTCAGTGATTGCTTCTTTGTTTCCTGTTTTAGCAGCACGATTTACTTTTTCTAACCGCTTTTCAACAGTTTCTAAATCTTTTAACTGCAACTCAATATCGATTGTTTCTTTATCACGAATAGGGTTTACATTACCATCTACGTGTACAATATTATCGTTATCAAAACAACGTAATACGTGTATGATCGCATTACACTCTCTAATGTTTCCAAGAAATTGATTTCCTAATCCTTCTCCCTTACTAGCTCCTTTTACAAGACCAGCGATATCTACAATATCTACTGTTGCCATTTGCACGCGCTCCGGTTTTACTAATTCCTCTAATTTATTGATACGCGGATCCGGTACATTTACCACTCCAATATTAGGCTCGATAGTACAAAAAGGAAAGTTAGCACTTTGCGCTTTTGCATTTGATAAACAATTGAATAATGTTGACTTTCCAACATTAGGTAATCCTACAATTCCTGCTTTCATATATTTCAGTTTACAAGTAGCAGTTTCCTGCCAAGAGTTTTTAAATAATTCCTCTAAAAAAGTGCAAATATACCATTTAAAATAGGTTAGATCACAAAATCACATCATTAATATCACAAGCAAGTAATTTTATTCTCATTCCGAATTTCACAATAATAAAATCAAATTTTAAGTATATGATAAAAATTGATTGCCATTTTACTTTTTAAACCAAAATTTTCTATTTTGCTAATATTTTGTTAAATAAATACTATATTTGGATATAAAATCACGAAAAAATAACAAAACGACGATACTTATGAAAAAGTTACTATTATTTCTTTTAATGCTAAACACTGGTTTTCTATTTGCTCAAAAAGAAATTTCAGGTGTAGTAAAAGATAAGTCAGGAGCACCATTACCTGGCGTTAACATTCTTGAAAAAGGCACAAATAACGGTGCATCTACTGATTTAGAAGGAACTTATCGCATCAAAGTGGCTGATAACGCCACTTTAGTATTTAGCTACATTGGCTATATAACAGTAGAAAAAAAGGTTTCACAAACACCACTAAATATTACGCTTGCAGAAAGTAGCGGACAAGTTTTAAGTGATGTTGTTATTGTTGGATCTAGAAATGCAAAAAGAACGGTAGTAAATTCAGCAGTTCCTATCGATATAATCAACGTAAAAGAGGTTACAACCCAAAGTGGTAAACTAGAAATAAACGAATTATTGCAGTACGTTGCTCCTTCCTTTAATGCCAACAAACAATCCGGTTCTGATGGAGCTGATCACGTAGATCCAGCATCTTTAAGAGGTTTAGGTCCAGATCAAACTTTAGTTTTAATAAACGGTAAGAGAAGACATCAATCATCATTAATTAACTTGTTTGGAACTCGCGGACGAGGAAACACAGGAACAGATTTAAATGCCATTCCTGCGGCTTCTATTAAAAGAATCGAGATTTTGAGAGATGGTGCAGCGGCACAATATGGATCTGATGCTATTGCTGGAGTAATTAACATTGTTACAAATGACAACGTTAATGAGTTAACAGGAGCCATTACTTATGGTTTTTTTAATACGAATGCCAAAGGAGAATTTTTACCAGGAACTCCCAACACAGACGGATTTAGATTAGATAAAAATGGAAACGGAAACACGTATGGAAAAGATCAAAATTTTGACGGAGGCTCTATTAAAGTAGCTGCAAATTATGGTGTTGCATTAGGTAGCAAAGGAGGTTATGCCAACTTTACTGGGGAATTTATCAATAAAAACAAAACTTTTCGTCCAAGCTATGATTTCAGAAAAGGTTTTGGTGATGCCGAAATTCAAGGTTTAAATTTATTTGGAAATTTTGCAGTACCACTTTCTGATAAAACAGAATTTTATGCCTTTGGTGGAAGCAACTTTAGAGATACAGATGCCTATGCCTTTACAAGAAATGATGGTGAAAGAGTAGTTCAGTCTATCTATCCTGGGGGATATACGCCTAGAATTACTTCTAAAATTAATGATAACTCTATCGCTGCGGGAATCAGAACGGAAACTAGTGGCGGTTGGAAATTAGATTTCAGCAACACGCTAGGAAATAATAAATTTGATTACACTATAAAAGGTACTTTGAACGCCTCTTTAGAAGGAAATTCACCTACTCAATTTGATGCAGGTGGACACAGTTTACTTCAAAACACAACCAATTTTGATGTTTCTAAAAATTACGGAAGTGTATTAAATGGTTTAAATATTGCTTTTGGAACTGAATTTAGAGTTGAAAAGTTCAAAATCTTTGCTGGAGAAGAAGGATCTTACACGACGTATGATACTAACGGTAATCCAATTACTGATCCTTCTACTCAAAGTGCTCCTGTAGACCCAGTTACTGGAGAGTTCAGACCTGGAAGTTCTCAAGGTTTCCCTGGATATAGTCCTTTGAACGAGGTCAATAAAAGCAGAACTAACTTTTCACTTTATACTGATGCTGAACTTGACATCACTGATGCTTTAATGATAAGTGGAGCAGTACGTTTTGAGAATTATAGCGATTTTGGAAGTACTTTAAATGGTAAAATAGCTTCAAGACTAAAAGTTTCGGATAAAATTAATGTAAGAGGATCTGTGAGTACTGGTTTTAGAGCGCCATCGTTAGCACAAGTCTATTACAACCTACGTTTTACTAATTTTAACGGAAGTGGTGCAACTGAGGTCTTGCTTGCGCCAAACGATAGCCCAGTTACTAGAGCGTTTGGAATACAAAAACTAAATGAAGAAAAAGCAGTTAACGCCTCATTAGGTATGACCGCCTCTTTTGGCGAATTTACTGCGACTGTTGATGGATATTATATTAAAGTAAAAGATCGTATTGTACTTACTGGCTATTTTGATGCAACTGCATTAAATCTAGGAGTTGCTGAGGCCCAGTTTTTTGCTAATGGTGTTGATACTAGAACGCATGGTCTAGACATCGTTTTCTCTTGGAAGAAAAAATTTGATGCAGGTCAATTTGGAGTTAATTTAATTGGTAACATTAATGACATGAAAATCAGTAATGTAAAAAATGGTACTTTAGACGAAGGTACTTTCTTTGGAAAACGTGAAAAAGCCTTTTTGTTGGCTTCGGCACCAAATAATAAATTTGGTTTAAACTTCAATTATTCGAAAGATAAATTTGATGCTGGATTAGCATTCACACGCTTTAGCAAAGTTGTACTTGTTGATTATAATGACGAAGATGATGTTTATAATCCGAGAGTAATCACTGATTTAACTTTTGGTTACAAACTAACAAAAAACTTAAAATTAAGTGCAGGTAGTAATAACTTGCTAAACATCTATCCAACTAAACAAGATGAGCAAGGAAACACAGAAGCTGGAGGATACTGGGATGCAGTACAAATGGGTTTTAGCGGAGCTTATTACTACGCTAGACTTGGATTTAATTTCTAAGCTAATTGCAAACATAGAAAAAGGGACATCAACTGATGTTCCTTTTTTTTGTTATCCTTTTTTTAAAAAATAGCAAAAAAAAATCCTGAGCTATAAACTCAGGATTTTTAACTAGTCCATTTTAACATTTATTCGTTGTGTAGAAAAGATTGTCTGTTTAACAATGTCTCTTCATCTTCTACGTGATTATCATCTGGAATACAACAGTCTACAGGACAAACTGCAGCACATTGTGGTTCGTCATGAAATCCTTTACATTCTGTACATTTTCCTGGAACAATATAATATACTTCGTCAGAAATAGGCGTTTGCGCCTCATCAGAGTCAATTTCGGTTCCGTCAGGTAAAACAACTTTACCCGTTAATTTAGTTCCGTCTTTGTATCTCCAATCATCAGCTCCTTCATAAATTGCTGTATTTGGGCACTCTGGTTCACATGCTCCACAGTTAATACATTCATCAGTTATTATTATTGCCATTTTGTTTTTTTATTTAGTATTGAGAGCTAAAAAACCGAATTCGGTTACTTTTGACTTTAAGACTTTTGACTTTCGACTTATTAAAGCTTATTTTTGTGCAAAATTACAATCAAAACAATTCATAAGCAAACATTATGACATTAGAAACAAAAAAAAGTGTTTTTGTTGCATTAGGTAAATTCTTGAGCCAATTTTCAGAGAATAATTCCACTAAAAAACCGGACGTTTTGCATAACGATTTGTTTTTTGATGCCTTTGAAGAACTCATCGCACTATCACAATCGCACAACGGATGGTATACTCCTGAGCAAGTTTATTTTTCGATTCAGTCATGGGCTACTGCATTAACCGAAGATCACTTGAATGAGTGGTTAAGCAACTATGAATTGAGTAAAAACTCTAATAAAAATGTTGCCTTGATTCTTGCCGGTAACATCCCTTTAGTAGGTTTTCATGATTTTTTATCGGTGCTGATTACAGGGCATAATGTTAAAATAAAGACTTCTTCAAACGATCAACATTTACTGCCTTTTTTAGCCAAATATATTGTTGCTGTAGCACCTGAATTTAGTGATAAAATTACTTTTGTCGAAGGAAAATTAGAAAACTTTGATGCTGTAATAGCCACCGGTAGTAATAATACGGCACGCTATTTTGAGTATTATTTTAAAAATAAACCATCGATTATCAGAAAAAGTAGAAACTCAGTAGTGGTTCTCGATGGCAACGAAACAACGGAGCAGTTGACTGCGCTAGGAGAAGATATTTTTAGGTATTTTGGATTAGGGTGTCGCAACGTGTCTAAGCTTTTTGTTCCAAAAGGATATACATTCGATGCTTTTTTTGAAGCTATTTTTGTCTACCAAGACGTTATTCATTATGAAAAATATGCTAATAATTATGATTATAACAAGGCAGTGTTTTTAATGAGTAATTTTAAATTACTTGATAATGGTTTTTTGACACTAAAAGAAGACAGTAGCCACGCCTCGCCTATTTCGAGTGTTTTTTATGAGACTTACGATACTATAGCAGAGCTTGAAAACCGATTAGAAAGAGAAAAAGACAACCTGCAATGTATTGTAAGTAACAAGTTAATTGCTAATAGTATTGACTTTGGTCAAACACAGCATCCAAAATTGTGGGATTATGCAGATAACGTTGACACTATATCGTTTTTGTTAACAATATGATTAAAAATAGTGTAATAATTTCGAAAAAATTAACGCTTTTTAAACTCCTATTACCGAAATTTGTTTTTTAATTTTTTGGACACAAACTACACAATGAAAAAACACAACTACAGCGCAGGACCTTGCATTTTACCACAAGAAGTTTTTGAAAAATCAGCACAAGCTATATTAAATTTTAACGATTCGGGATTGTCTATTCTAGAAATATCGCACAGAAGTAAAGATTTTGTTGCAGTAATGGATGAGGCTAGATCTCTTGCACTTGAATTACTAGGATTAGAAGGCAAAGGATACCAAGCCTTATTTTTAGCTGGTGGCGCCAGTCTAGAATTTTTAATGGTTCCTTACAATTTGATGAAAGAAGGCGGTAAAGCGGCTTATCTTGATTCTGGAACTTGGGCTAGCGGAGCAATAAAGGAAGCTAAATTTTTTGGTGAAACTGTCGTTGTTGCTTCATCAAAAGAGGAAAATTACAACAATATTCCAAAAGGTTATAGTGTTCCTGCTGATGCAAATTATTTCCACTGCACCAGTAACAATACTATTTTTGGTACTCAAATAAAAGAATTCCCATCATTAGACATGCCTATCGTATGTGATATGAGTTCGGATATTTTTTCTAGAGTATTAGATTTTACAAAATTTGATATTATATATGCTGGTGCTCAAAAAAATATGGGACCTGCCGGAACTACTTTAGTAATTGTGAAAGAGGAGGTTCTTGGTAAATCAGGTAGAACTATTCCGAGTATTTTAGATTATGAAAAACACATCAAGGCAGAAAGTATGTATAATACTCCAGCTGTTTTTCCTGTGTACGCCTCACTACTTACCTTACAATGGTTGAAAAACCTAGGTGGTATTGCTGCTGTAGAGAAATTAAACAACGCTAAAGCAGAATTGCTTTACACCGAAATTGACAGAAACCCATTGTTTAAAGGAGCTGCTGCCGTTGCAGATCGCTCTAATATGAATGCTACTTTCTTGTTGAATGATGCGGCTCACGGAGAAACATTTGACGCTATGTGGAAAGCAGCAGGTATATCAGGTCTTCCGGGACATCGTTCCGTAGGTGGTTACAGAGCATCAATGTATAATGCGATGCCTATTGAGAGTGTTCAAGTTTTAGTAGATGTTATGAAAGAATTAGAGTCTAAAGTAGCATAATAGAGTACGGATTCCTAGCCCCGATAGTAGTGGAAATCCTTTTTATTTATTTTTTTTTAAAAAATAAAAAGATTGAAACGAATAGCGGGAAATAGCTCCTAAATAAATTATCATAAAATAATAAGTAAAGTAATAATCTTTACTCGTAATGCCATAAAAAATGAAAGTATTAGCAAATGACGGAATTTCTAAAAGTGGAATTCTAGCTTTAGAAGCAGGTGGATTTGAAGTAATAACAACAAAAGTAGCACAAGAACAAGTAGCTAATTATGTGAACGAAAATAACGTGAGTGTTGTTCTAGTTCGTAGTGCGACTAAAGTTCGTAAAGATATTATCGACGCTTGTCCTGGATTAAAAATCATTGGCCGCGGTGGTGTAGGAATGGATAATATTGATGTAGACTATGCAAAGAGCAAGGGAATTCATGTAATAAATACGCCAGCATCTTCATCAGAGTCTGTGGCAGAATTAGTATTTGCTCACTTATTCTCAGGCGTTCGTTTCCTGCATGATTCGAACAGAAATATGCCTCTAGAAGGTGATACTAATTTTGATGGTTTGAAAAAAGCCTATGCCAATGGTGTTGAACTAAGAGGAAAAACACTGGGTATTGTAGGTATTGGTCGAATAGGACAAGCTACTGCAAAAATGGCTCTGGGTTTAGGTATGAAAGTTATTGCCGCGGATAGTTTTATCCCAAAAGTAGATGTAAAAGTAGCCTTTTTTGACGGCCAATCGATCACAACCACAATTGTGTCTCAGTCTTTAGAATCATTGTTTAAAGAAAGTGATTTTATCACTTTGCACGTTCCTGCACAAGATGGATACATTATTGGAGAAAAGGAATTTGCTATGATGAAAAACGATGTAGGTATTGTGAACTGTGCTCGTGGTGGTGTTATTGATGAAGTGGCATTAGTGAAAGCATTAGACAGCGGAAAAGTATTATTTGCTGGATTGGATGTTTTTGAAAACGAACCAACTCCAGAAATGACTATTTTAATGAATTCAAAAATCTCTTTAACACCACATATTGGTGCTGCAACGGGAGAAGCTCAGGATCGAATTGGAACAGAATTAGCCTCTCAAATCATTAGTTTGATTGGGTAATTAAGCTCTTTTTTATAGCAACAGTAAGTGGATTTGTTAAATTATTTTAACAAATCCACTTTTTTTTGTAACTTTAAGAACACGATAAAAAAATTATATATGTTCGAACAACTAACACAATTAGCACAACAATTCGGAGTAGACACTGTTATAAACAACCCAGCAGTTCCTAACGAAAAAAACGAAGCTGTAATAGGCGAAGCAAGTAATTCAGTAATAGGAGGACTTCAAAAAATAGTTGCAGAAGGTGGTGTAGACCAACTAGCTGGACTGTTTCAAGGAAACAATGCTGCGGATGTTTCAAACCCTGTAGTACAAAAGCTAACTCAAGAATTAACAGGTAACCTAGGTGAAAAATTCGGATTTAGCGCATCTGATGCGACTGGAATAGCCTCGAAATTAATACCACAAATACTAGCTTCACTGGTGGGAAAAGCGAAAGATCCTAATGATAGTAGTTTTGAAATTTCGGATATCATTAGTGCAATCTCTGGTGGTAATAATGCGGGGGTTATGGACGCGATTACTAAATATGGCGGACAATTTGGTTTAGACCAAAACGGTGATGGAAAAGTTGATATGAGTGATGCTATGGATGCAGTTACTAAAAAAGGTGGCGGTCTTGGTGGTATGTTAGGCGGTCTTTTTGGGAAATAAATAATTCCTGTAAGAATCTAAATCTCCTAAAAGCTTCTCTACATCAAAATTGAAAGTTAAGTAAAAAGATCTATCGTTTAGTGGTTATTTCTCTTATCGAAATAACTACTAAACAATCAACATCTTGAGCATAATTACACTAGAAGTATTTATCCATCATGCATAGAGCGAATAATTAATATTTTGTAACTTTAGGGTTAAATAAATGATTATGAGAAATTATATATATGCATTGGTAGTGGTTTTACTTATCATTGTAGGTTGCACAGCAAAAAAAAAGACCGTAAACGCTCCCGAAAATGCTAAAGCAATACATGGAGATACAATACGGATTGCCAATGACGAACTAGAATATGAGGTCATAATTATTGATCCTGGATTTACGAGCTGGCTTGTCTCTCGCTCCTTTCCGAGAGGTTATCACTCGCAAACTTTTTTAGAAAATAAAAATAGGATGTACATAACAGAATGGAACAGTCGCGCACGTCAACCAAGTCGGTTTAATCCTAATCTATATGAAATGACTATTAATTATGAGTATGGTGTAGACTATGGGTATGAAGTAAATTACTTAATATATAACTATATGATTTATTTTCAAAATACGAATAATCAAAGACTGTTTGGCAATGTTCCTTCGAGATAATGTTACTACATTTGTAATCATTATTAATAAAGATGAAGAAATTAAAGAAACGTTGGGGAATTGAATCTAATCTTCAACTTGCCATTATATTTATCGTTTTTGCTATTACCGGCTCTACCTCTGCGTGGGTTTCAAAACCTGTTTGTTTATGGCTAGGAATAGTTGAAGAGGATTTTGGGAACTGGTTTATATTAATCCGTTTACTGATTATTTTTCCGCTATATCAAGTGTTACTCGTGCTAATAGGAACCATTTTTGGGCAATTTAAATTCTTTTGGAATTTTGAAAAGAAAATGCTAAAAAGCATGGGACTAGGCTTTCTATTTAGAGAAAAATAGGCTTTAGTTGTCTTCTCGTATAAAAGACACTTTTGAAAAACAGAAAAGTATAAGCAAAATTTTAAGCACCAAAAATATAAAAACAGTAAAAAGCCAAACTTTGATTACTCAAGTTTGGCTTTTTATGATTTGTGCCTGATTCAAAAGAGTTATTACCACCCCATTATTTGATTTCAATTACGAAATCCTCTTTCGTGTTACGTACTTTTTTCATGTCAGCTAACCAATCTTTTTCGGCATCGCGGTATCCTAGGTATAACAAAGTCACACTTTTTAAACCTAATGAAGCAAGATCTAATGTTTCATCCACTAATGCATTATCGAAACCTTCAGCAGGCGTTGTGTCTACTTTTAATTCCGCCGCTTGTGCGATAGACATCGCAAAACCAATATACGATTGACGTGCCGTATGCTCAAAATTTTCTTCGGCAGATTGATTTAAATATATACCTTTTATTTTATCCGTATAACTGTCAAATCGCCCTCTTGGCAAGTCTCTGTCATCAGTTGTTTTGTTATAAATAGTATCAATACGTTCTGCTGTGTATTTATCCCAAGCAGCAAATACTAAAACGTGAGAACAATCAACCATTACTTCGGGATTAAGCACTTTGGCACTTAGTTTCTCCTTAATTTCTTGGTTACTCACAACCAATACTCTAAACTGCTGTAATCCTGATGAAGTAGGTGCTAAACGCGCCGCTTCAACAATTTTATCAACATTCTCTTGACTTACTTTTTTAGTTGGATCGTATTGCTTTGCAGCGTAACGCCATTTTAAATCGTCTATTAATGCCATCTTTCTATTTTTTAGTTATTCGTTACTATTAATTTTATTTCGATATTGCCGCGAGTTGCGTTTGAATAAGGGCATACTTGATGCGCTTTTTCTACTAATTGTTGTGCCTTTTCTTGAGAAACACTTGGAACATTTACGGCTAACTCACCCGCTAAACCAAAACCACCATTCTCTAATTGTCCGATGCTTATTTTAGCATTAACGCTAGTTTCTCCCGCGGTAATACTTTCTTGTTTGATCACTAAGTTTAGAGCGCTATCGAAACAAGCTGCATATCCTGCCGCAAAAAGCATTTCTGGATTAGCAAAGTCATCATTAACTCCTCCCAGTGATCTGGGCATTCTTACTTGTACATCTAGTATTCCGTTACTACTTTTAACGTGACCGTTTCTACCACCTGTTGCGGTGGCCTCAGCCGTATATAATGTTTTCATGTTATAGAGAACTTTTTTTTATTATTTATTTCTATTTACTATTCTTTCGATTGCATTTTTTAACTGTGTCAAATCCTCTAGGGACACATTTAAAGCTTGAACTACGGTCTCCGGAACACATTGTGCTTTTTCCCTTAGCTCTTCACCAGCTGCAGTCAGTGAAACAATTACTACGCGCTCATCAGCAGTGCTGCGCGTTCGCTTTACAAACCCCTTAACTTCTAATCTTTTGAGTAAAGGTGTTAATGTTCCATTATCTAATTGTAGCTTACCTCCTATTTGATTTACAGTTTGCGCTGTATTTTCCCAAAGGACTAGAAGTACTAAATATTGAGGATAGGTCAGATCAAGCCGATCCAAAATTGGCCGGTATAAATTGGTGATTTCCCGCGATAAAGCATATACGGGAAAACAAACTTGAGCATCTAATTTTAAAAGATCTACCATATTTCTACTTTTAAACTGACGCAAATATATATATTGTGCGCAATATAATTTTACACAATGTAGTTAAACTTTAGTTAAGGAAGTTTAAAACCCGTCTAACTCCTTACGGTTTTATTTCAGAAATCCACTGATCTGTAGTTCCCCAAGATGTATTTGGCTCTGCACTTGTTTCTATTAACAGTAGTCCACCTGCCATGATTTCTTGATGACTTAGCCAGTTCCTGTTTATTTTTTTATTATTCAACCAAACTGCTTCGACATAAAAATGATCTTTGTTATAATTTTTAACTTCAATTGTAAAAGTGTTTTTCTTTGCCAGTTGTAGTGTAACCTTCTTAAAAATAGGTGCTGTTAAATAATAAATAGGATCACCAACATTAGCTGCAGAAAGCCCAATACTGCGCAAGACAAACCAAGAGGACATCGTACCCGCATCATCATCCATCGTGCGTACGTACGCTTGAGGCTGATTTTTGTAAATACGACCAATGTAAGAATCGATTCCTTTGCTGTTATCGTTAAAATAACTTTGGACAATAGTATCCAACAACAGCTCACGGAATAATTTTTGAGACTTCCACGGTTGTCTGCTAGCATTGTACAAACCGGGCACTTGCAAATCTGGTTGGTTTGCATGGTTGTAATTGTCCTCATCAAAAAACTGATCGAGTTGTGCAACAAATTCATCTTCGCTACCAATTAAATTCTTTAATCCTTTCAAATCAAAAGGGACAAACCATCTGTATTGCCAAACTGTACCTTGATACATTCCTCTAGCAGGCATTTTATCAACATCTTCCTTAGATAAATCGGCAAAATCTTCCTTCCAATAACTTTTGTATTCTACTGCTTTTTGACGATAATCTTCACTAAGTTGCACATCCTTTGTAATTTTCAGTATTTCGGACAAAGCCCAATTATCATAGGATGATTCTAGTGCTTTGTCTGGAGAATTGTACTCCAAGCGTTTCCCTTCGGCGATTAAAGAATCTTTAATTGTATTGAAATCAACTTTATATCCTTTGTTATATGCATCCAGAAGTACAACCATCGCATGCTCTGTGCGGACGGTTGGCGAAGGCTCATGCTTTGTTGCCCAATTATTTTTCCCATACGCGTACAAATTGGAAATCGACTTCGTAATCGCACCGTACTTTTCTGGATAAGCTAAAGACAGGAGTGGTAATTGTTCTCTGTAATTGTCCCAAATTGCCCAACCATTATATATAGAGTCCCTAGATCTTTGAATGCTACCATCAATAGCTGCATAGGTGCCATCTTTCTCTGAAATTAAAAAAGGAGCTTGCAAGGCTCGGTATAAAAGGGAATAAAACAAATCTTCTCTATCTTTCTCACCTTCTACCTTAATTTTACCGAGTAATGTATTCCACTCTGCTTTAGTTTGATTTGCAAGAACTGACGACGAAACCGTTTTAATTCTTTCTTTAGCGTAAACCGTACTAACCGATGAAAAACCTATGCGTAATCGCATTTCCTTAGCTTCCTTTGCCCCTTCAACAAGAAGCTTATGAGTATCTATAGCATTTATTGAAGCGGCATTCGAAATTTCGATTGCATAGTATATCCGATATATCCCTTTATCACAAGTAGTTTTGGTTTCGACCCACCCGCTGATCGTATTTCCTAAAACTTCATGTTCTTCGGCAACAAAGCGATTTACAAAAGCATAAGATAAATCTATGTAAAGTCCGGCTTGCCCTTGTGGAAAAAGGTACTCATGAATACCAAAATTATGTTCCACTTGTATTTTTGCTTCAATTCCGTTTTCGAAGGAAACTGCATACAGACCAGGTGAAGCTTTTTCTGTTTTCTTTAGCAATTTTGTATTTTGCTTGCTGTTTACAATTGGTTTAACCAATAGGTTTCCTCCACTCCCTAAACAACCTACACCTTCTATTCGAGTATGTGTAAAACCAATAAATTCTTTGGCTAAATACTCGTAACCTGCATGAATATGAGGATAGGTTTGTGGTCCGATACTCATCATGTTAAAAGGTGAAGAAGCTGCAGGAGACATTTGGCCATGATCTCCAGAAGTTCCCAAAAAAACATTTACTTTATCGGTGTATGAGGTGATGTCGTTTTTGTTCTCTTGAGAATAACTAAACGTACTATTATTAAGCAGGAATAAAACCGACAAAAACAAACTATTTTTCATAAGCAAAATTTAGGAGCTGACTGTATTTCTACTGAAGCACTAAATTAGCTCTATCAACGATGGAAACAAAATTTAAAATAGCTGAATGATGTCAATTAGAAAAGCTATGTTGTTAATTTATATTAAATTTCACCTTGGATAATTCTATTTGAAACCAATAGTTGTAGTTTTGCACTTCCATTTTAGAAAATTACAATGAAAATTTTATATACCTACCTAAAGGCACACAAACCTTTATTGTTTTTAGCCCTTTTTTTAGCAGCAATAAACCAATGTTTCTCCTTATTTGATTCTATTATTATTGGAAAATTGTTAAATGAATGTGGTGTAGGAGTTGCTGATTTTAATGGCAATTATGCTAACTTCACTAAAGCAGTTTTAGGATGGTTAGGATTATCTCTTGGAGCGTCCATGATCTCCAGAATTGCTAAAAACTTCCAAGATTATTTCACAAATATAATCATACAGCGTACAGGTGCGCAAATGTACACAGAGGGAATCCAAAAAGCATTGCAATTGCCTTTTCAAGACTTTGAAGATCAACGCAGTGGTGAAACGTTGGGTCGATTACAAAAAGTAAAATCAGATTGTGAAAAGTACATTACGCTCTCTATTTCTATGGTTTTTCAAACTTTAATCGGAATTATATTTGTAGTGGTGTACGCAATTAATATTCACTGGTTATTAGGTCCTATTTTTTTAGCGACAGTTCCCGTAATTGCTTTAATCAGTTCATTTCTAGGTAAAAAAATCAAGAAAGTATCTGTTGAAATTTTACGAGAAACAACATCTCTCGCTGGTGCAACCACGGAGTCTTTACGAAACATAGAGCTTGTTAAGAGTTTAGGATTAACAGAACAAGAAGTCGAGAGATTAAACGGAACTACGATTAAAATACTTGGTTTAGAGTTAAAAAAAGTACGTTTCATTCGTTCTTTAAGTTTTATTCAAGGGACAACTGTGCACTTTATGCGAACCGGTTTAGTTTTTGCCTTGTACATGTTTATTTTTCAAGGAATAATTTTACCTGGGGATTTAATAACCTTAATGTTTTTCTCTTTCTTTTTATTCAACCCTTTGCAAGAGTTGGGTAATGTAATAGCTACCTACAACGAGACTAAGGTATCTATGGATAATTTTGCCGATTTGATGAACTCAAAAAGTGAAGAAATTCCATCTAACCCTAAAACAATTGGTCCCATAGACCATTTACGATTTTCTAACATCTCCTTCAAACACCAATCGGCTGCAAGTTATGCTGTTCAAGATATTTCGTTTGAAGCTCAAGCAGGGGAAACTATTGCCTTTGTAGGTCCATCAGGAAGCGGTAAAACAACTTTAGTTAAAATGCTGGTTGGACTTTACAAACCAGCAGAAGGAGCAATATATTACAATGAAAAAAATGCTAACGAAATAGATTTAACGGAGCTAAGACAGCAATTAGGTTTTGTAACTCAGGATGCACAATTGTTTTCAGGAACAATCAAAGACAATTTACTATTTGTTAAACCAAATGCAACAGATGACGAGATTAATGATGTCTTGCAAAAATCAGCTTGCCAAAACTTATTAGTTCGTGCCGAAAACGGACTAAATACAACTATTGGTGAAGGAGGAATTAAAGTTTCGGGTGGCGAAAAACAGCGACTTTCTATCGCACGAGCTTTACTGAGAAAACCGAGATTATTATTATTTGATGAAGCTACATCAGCGCTTGATTCTATTACAGAGGAAGAAATTACCAAAACGATCCGAAGTATTTCGTCTCAAAAAAATCAGATCACGGTATTAATAGCACACAGACTTTCGACCATCATGCATGCTGACAAAATATTCGTTCTCGAGCAAGGAAAAATAATTGAGAAAGGAAAACATGCCGACTTGTTAGATGAAAAAGGGCTCTACTACGCAATGTGGAGACAACAAATTGGAGAGAGAAAATAAATCTACTAATGTTAACAATCGTTTTTATATGTAATTAAAGTACTGCTTGCACAAAGGGTCCATTAATACAACATTTGCACTTCTTTGATATTAAATGCTGCTGTGGAATCATCATCTAAAAGAACTTGTAATTTACCAGATGGAGATACCCCTTGAATAATACCCATGAAATTCTTGTCATCAACTCCTTTAAAGGGCATAGGAACACTTTTTTTGAAAAGATAATCTGAATATAAGCCCCACAATATCTCGGGGCTAGTTGCTATTAAATTGATGTTGTTTTTTAAATTTTCCGTAATTAAAAAAAGTAATTGTTCTTTGTTATGGAAAACATTTGAAACAGCGGCCATAGAAGACGCTTTTGGTAAATTTTCAAAATTGGTTTGGTTTACATTTAGTCCAACTCCCACAATCGAAACTATCGCGCCATCACTTTTTAGACTATTCTCGATCAAAATACCACCTAATTTGAAATTGTATGACATAATGTCGTTTGGCCACTTTATCGATAAAGCAGGTATATTAACCGTTTCTAAAGCTTTGTATATCGCTAATGCAACTGCAATATTTAGTGTAAAAATCGCATTAACATCAATAATTATATTCTTCAAAAGAACGCTCATTACTAGATTCTTACCTACTTCAGAATCCCAAACAGAACCCATTTGCCCCTTACCTTTCATCTGATTTTCAGCCGTTACAACAGTGAAATTTTCCAAATTTTCTGCAGCATCGAGTTGTTTAAGAAACTCGTTTGTTGAATCTATGGCATCGAGTTTGATTACTCTCATTAGTTGTTATTTTTAAACATAATTTAATTATATGTTAAGGTTCAAAAATAATCACAAAAAATGGTAACTTTACAAACTTATATAAAATATTTTCATGGCAAAAAAGACAATAAATAATGATGACCTTTTGGCAAACATTATAAAGGGAATCGAAGAAGTAAAAGGAAATGACATAGATATTCTCGACCTTAGAGAAATTGATAGTGCCGTATGTGACTATTTTGTAATATGCAACGGAAACTCAAACACACAAGTTAACGCAATCGTTAACTCAATCCAAAAAGTTGTTTCGAAAGAAATAAAAGATAAACCATGGCATGTTGAAGGATCTGATAATGCAGAGTGGGTACTTATGGACTATGTTAATATCGTTGTGCATGTATTTCAAAAACAAATTAGAGAGTATTACAACATCGAAAGCTTGTGGGGAGATGCAAAAATTACCACAATAGCTAACAAATACTAAAAACAGAATGGCAAAAGACAACAATCCGAATCCTAATAAATTTAAAGTAAGTCCTTGGTTAGTTTACACTGCTATTCTACTTATTTTCTTATTTATCAGTTTTATAACTGGAAGCTCAAGCTTGCAAGAGCCAGCACCATTAACCTCCTCAAAATTCAATGGATTTCTAGAGAAAGGACAAATTGAAAAAGTAATTGTTTACAACAAAACAGAAGCGGAAGTTTTTCTAAAACCGGAAGCACTTAAGGAGAAAGAACACCAAAAAGTAGCTAAGGACATTTTTGATAATCCAAATAAAGGACCTCAATACACGTTTGAAATAGGTAACGACCAAATTTTTCAAACAAAATTAGAAAAAGCCGTTGCAGAAGGAAAGTTGAAAGATTTTAATTTTCTTGCAAAAAGCAACTGGTCTGACATTATCATCAGCTTATTACCTATCATCATTATCATTGGTGTTTGGATCTTCATTATGAGAAAAATGTCTGGCGGTGGTGCAGGCGGTGGTGGACAAATTTTTAACATTGGGAAGTCAAAAGCTAAACTTTTTGACGAAAAGACAGATGTAAAAACAACATTTAAAGATGTAGCAGGACTTGAGGGTGCTAAAGAGGAAATACAAGAAATTGTAGAGTTCTTGAAAAACCCCGAGAAATATACCAATCTTGGAGGTAAGATTCCTAAAGGTGCTTTACTTGTAGGGCCTCCTGGAACAGGAAAAACCTTGCTAGCCAAAGCAGTTGCCGGAGAAGCACAAGTTCCTTTTTTCTCTTTATCAGGTTCTGATTTTGTAGAAATGTTTGTAGGAGTTGGAGCATCACGAGTACGTGACTTATTTAAGCAAGCCAAAGAGAAGTCACCAGCAATCATTTTCATTGATGAAATTGACGCTGTGGGTAGAGCTAGAGGAAAAAGCAATATGTCTGGCGGTAATGACGAGAGAGAAAACACTTTAAATCAGTTATTGACTGAAATGGATGGTTTTGGAACAAATACCAATGTAATTGTACTTGCCGCAACTAACAGAGCTGACGTTTTAGATAAGGCTTTAATGCGTGCAGGTCGTTTTGACAGACAAATATTTGTAGACTTACCAGACATTCGAGAAAGAGCAGAAATCTTTAAGGTACACCTAGCTCCTTTGAAAAAAGTTGAAGGTCTTGATCTTGACTTTTTAGCAAAACAAACTCCTGGTTTCTCTGGAGCTGACATTGCTAATGTTTGTAATGAAGCCGCTTTGATAGCAGCACGATACAACAAAACAGCAGTAGACAAACAAGATTTCCTTGATGCCGTTGACAGAATCGTTGGTGGTTTAGAAAAGAAAAATAAAATTGTAACTCCTGAAGAGAAAAAAGCAATCGCAATACACGAAGCAGGACATGCAACTGTAAGTTGGATGTTAGAGCATGCAGCACCTCTTATCAAAGTAACAATTGTACCTAGAGGTCAAAGTTTAGGAGCAGCATGGTACCTACCTGAAGAGCGCTTAATTGTACGTCCAGATCAAATGCTAGATGAAATGTGTGCTACTATGGGAGGAAGAGCTGCTGAAAAAGTAACTTTCAACAGAATTTCAACTGGAGCATTAAGTGACTTAGAAAAAGTGACCAAACAAGCACGAGCAATGGTAACTATCTACGGTTTAAACGATAAAATTGGAAACGTTACTTACTACGACTCAACGGGTCAAAGTGAATACAACTTCTCTAAACCATACTCTGAGGAAACGGCTAAAGTGATTGATATGGAAATTTCAACTTTAATCGAAAGTCAATACCAAAGAGCGATAGCGATCCTTGAAGAAAATAAAGACAAGTTAAATCAACTTGCTGATATACTAATCGAGAAAGAGGTTATCTTCAAAGATGATTTAGAAGCAATATTTGGAAAACGTACTTTCGACAAAAATTTGGAAGAAGTAGTATCCTAACAACACCTTTTCGGTTATATTTAGAAAATCTTAATTCAAAAGCTTCTTTTGAATTAAGATTTTTTTATCTTTGGACGTTTTCAAATAACATATAAAGTACCTCCATAAGATATGAGTCTTTTTAGAAAAATTTTTGGTTCTAGTATTTCTACTTCAGAAGAAGAAAAGGAGAAGGATAACAATGGTGCTTCATCTGAAACAGATATGTCTATTGACGAGCAGTTTATCTTTAATTTTAAAAAGAACGGAGGCAAGTTTTTATACTGTGAAAACCTTGCAGAAGTAAAAGAACAATTTGAAAATATACTGGAAGAAAATGATTGGTTTGAAAGCGACGTACTTTGCTTTGACCCCACTCTTTTTAGTATCCTCGAAGAAAACAAACTAAACTACAAACAAGTTACAGCTCCTAAATTCTTATTTTCATCTTGTGAAAACTTAATTGCTGAGGAGGGATCAATTTTATTTTCATCTAATCAGATAAAGCAGAATAAACCAAATGAGCTACCTGCTGATATCATTATTTACGCTACAACAAGTCAGATTCTAGCGATGAAGAGCGATAGCCTAAGTGCTATTAAAAAGAAGTACGAGAGAAATTACCCTACCAACATTACTGCAATTAAATATTTTGAAAAAGCCAAAGAAGAGGACTTTACGCAATACGGGAGTTCCGCTAAAAACCTTTATTTGTTGCTTTTAGAAGATCTTTAATATGAACGAAACTCTAAAGAGAGCACTATCGGGCGCTGTTTATATTATTTTATTAATAGCCTCTATACTATATTCGACTGAAAGCTTCATACTTTTGTTCGGTGTCTTTGTAGTTATTGCTGCTTATGAATTTTGTGCTCTTGTACAAATAAGTAAAACCATACCTCTAATATTCGTATTTCTAATCTACAGTGTGGTTACTTTATTGAGCTATTACAGATCAGAATCCGAACTTTATTTGAACGAATTTTTTGGAATTGACGTAAGGCTAGACGTTGATATTCCTTTACTTAACAGCATTCTACTATTAATAACACTGTTTGTATCTATAAAATGTATGGTGTTGTTGTTTGACGACAAAGTGCAATCCATTACAAAGGTCTCAAAATACCTTTACCTTTTAGGATATATCGTCTTGCCTTTTATCTTTATCACTAAAATATCCTTCGGGATCAATAATTACAATCCTAAAATCATTATCGGTTTATTTATTATCATTTGGACTAATGATACCTTTGCCTACATTGTTGGAAAATCCATAGGGAAAAACAAACTCTTTGAGCGCATATCTCCTAAAAAAACAATTGAAGGATTTGTAGGAGGAGTAGTATTTGCTGTATTTGCAGGTTATTTAATTTCAAAATTATACATTAGACCAAACCCAAATTTTAGCGAAAAATCGATTTTAATATGGACAATAATTGCTTTATTAGCAGGTGTTTTTGGAACCATAGGAGATTTAATCGAATCTAAATTTAAGCGTATTGCTGGAGTTAAGGACAGCGGAAAAATAATGCCAGGACATGGAGGCATCCTAGATCGACTAGATAGTGTTATATTTGTAGCACCAATTGTATTTTTATTTTACCAAATTTTAAATTATGTTTCATAAAGAAGGAACCAAGACTATTTTTTTAGGAATGATTTTTACTGTTGCAGTATTATTATTATCTGATCGTTTTATAACTACCGAATGGCTTAAATGGTTATTGCAAGGTAGCGGATTATTGATTTTAATAATTATTCTACAATTTTTCAGAAACCCTAAACGCGCTTTCATCTTAAATGAAAATCAAATTTTAGCGCCCGTTGATGGTAAAGTTGTGGTTATTGAAGAAGTTTTTGAAGGAGAATATTTTAAAGATAAGCGCCTACAAGTATCTATTTTTATGTCACCCATAAACGTACACGTAACTCGATATGCTATGAATGGTATAATCAAGTTTAGTAAATACCATCCCGGTAAATTTTTAGTTGCTTGGCATCCTAAAGCAAGTGAAGAGAACGAGAGAACTACAGTAGTTATTGAAAACAACACATTTGGTGCTATTTTATATCGTCAAATTGCAGGTGCTTTAGCCAGAAGAATTGTTAATTATGCTGAAGAAGGTATGCAAGTAGTACAGGGCACCGACGCAGGGTTCATCAAGTTTGGATCAAGAGTAGATCTATTTTTACCCTTAGGAACTAAAGTTGATGTTGTTTTAAACCAAAAAGCAATTGGAGGAAAAACAATCATTGCTGTAAAAAACAATGACTAATAACAATTTAGAAATTAGGTTTCAAGAGGCTGTTTTAAGCGCCTCTGGAATGACTCAAGCCTCCTTACCTCAAGATGTGCAATTGCGTCTCTATGCTTTTTACAAACAAGCTACCTTTGGACATGTAGATTTGCGACAAAGTGCAGCCTACCATCTTAGGGATGCTTTTAAAATAAATGCTTGGATGCAAATAAGTCATCTTACTGCTGATGAAGCCAAAGAAAATTATATTGAAATTATCAATTCTATTTTGAAGAAATAAACCGCAATCATGAAAAAAATTAATTTTTTATTATCAAGCATATTATTAATTAGTTTTTTAACTTCTTGCAATGATAAAAAACTAACGGAAGTAGTTGAAGTTCCGCTACCTACAGCTCAAGAAAAAGTAACTATAGGTTTTGCTGACGACGTAAAAGCCGACGAAGGATCTTTTCAAGTTGAAAAACTTGCATATGCGTATGACGCCTTGGCTCCTACCGTATCACCGCTAACATTAGAGATGCATTACTCTAAGCATTATCTTACCTACACGAACAACCTTAACCAAGCAATCGCAGGAACCGAGTACGAGAACCAATCGATTGAAGATATATTAGCCAAAGTAGACCCTAATGATACTGAACTGCGAAACAATGCAGGTGGTTATTACAACCACAGTTTGTATTGGAAGTCTATGGCTCCAAACACTGGCGGGACCCCTACAGATACTTTAGCAGCAGTCATAACAAGAGATTTTGGTTCTTACACTAATTTTGTAACTACTTTTAAAGGAGAAGCCACTAAGCAATTTGGTTCTGCATGGGTGTTTTTAATCGTAGATAAATATGGAAAGTTACAAGTAACATCCTCGCAAAATCAAGATAACCCACTAATGAAAAATGCTCCTATGCCCGGTAAACCAATCATGGCATTAGATTTATGGGAACATGCTTACTATCTAGGGTATCAATACCGACGCAGAAATTATATTGATTCCTTTTTTAATGTTATTAATTGGAAAAAGATCAACGAAAACTACGAAGCAGCCATCAGACGAAAGTACTAACTAATATAATGATATAAAAAAAGCTGGTATTCCATGGAGTACCAGCTTTATTGTTTTAGTTCATTGCTTACTTTTTATCTAATTGATAAATGAAAGACTCCAATGGAGCTATACGAACATGTAAACTCCCTATGCCGCTTACAACATCCAGAACTACTTTATTCTTTTGATACAGTTGATCGACAACTATATAATGACCATCAGCTAAGCTCCATTTTTGAATTATAGTTGCAGGTATCTTTAACTCAAAATCACTAGTCTTGTCCGATGAAAAGTTAGAAACAATAATTAGCTTTTCGTCAGTTGACCAACGAGCATAGGAATAGATAAGAGGATCGTAATTGGCCGTAATTGGTCTGTTATAAAATTGTAAATCTTCATAATCTCCCATCAAGGCAGAGCTCGCTATCGTAAAATTAAGTAAGCGTTTGTAAAAATCACGCAAGTCTTTTTCTCCATCAGTAAGTTGTCCTCCATCAAATTTTCCATCATTCATCCATCGTTGATGAGAAGGCACTCCTATATAATCAAAAATAGAGGTTCTAGAATGAGTCCCAAAACCAGCATTCTCATTTCCCGCCTCTCCTACTTCCTGCCCAAAGTAAATCATGGTTGGTGACGTACTAATTGTTGCCGAAACGACCATCATAGGCTTCCCTTTTTCTCCAGATCCAGCAAACTCAGGACTAGCTAAACGTTGCTCATCATGATTATCTAAAAAGTGCAACATATGATGCTCAATATCTTTCATTCCGTTTTGAATATGAGTTAAATCATCCGGCCATGACCTTCCTTGTATAACGTCTTTAAGTTTGTCATAAGTTTCTACTTTATCATACAAATAATCCATTTTACCTAAATGAATGTAATTCCGGTATTCAGCAGGATTATAAACCTCTGCCATTAAAAAAGCATCTTCATTAGCCATTTTAATCGCTGAGTTCATGTAACTCCAAAATTCGTAAGGAACCATTTCGGCCATGTCATATCTAAAGCCATCAACACCTTTGGCTGTCCAATACAAAGCAATTGCTTTGAATTTTTCCCAAGAATCCGGTACTTCTTTATCTTTCCAAAACTCAAAATGCTCTCGAACGGATTTTGTGTCATAACCAGTAGGCAGCTCCGGAAAATCTTTGGAACCATCCGGACGAATTCCGTAGTTCACTTTCACCGTTTCGTACCAATCATTTTTATCGGGTTTCGCTAATCGAGAACCATTACCAGTCCATTTAGCAGGAAATTCTTTGAACTTTGCATCGCTAAACCTATTTTCTTCCCCATTTAACGGTTTTGCCGTATCGGGCACTTCAAAGTTGGTGTTTGGAATATAATAGAAATTATTGTCTCTTTTGTACTCGACTGTTTGATCATCGTTGGCTCCAAAATCTTTTACGCCCTTTGGATTGTTTTTACCCTCGTACTTGCGCGCAATGTGGTTGGGAACAATATCAATAATAACTTTCATTCCAGCATTATGTGTTCTGGCAATCAAAGCTTCAAATTCTTCTAATCGTTTGGCTGGATTAACTGCTAAATCGGGATTTACATTATAGTAATCTTTCACAGCGTAAGGTGAACCAGCTCTTCCTTTTACAACATCTGGATCATCGTTAGAAATACCAATAGCTGTGTAATCGCGTATCACGGCATGGTGGGGAACACCAGTATACCAAATGTAATTAACTCCTAAAGCTTTTATTTCTTGCAAAGCTAGTGGTGTAAAATCATTAAACTTCCCTACACCATTCTCCTCTATCGTTCCCCAAGGTTTGTTTGAGGTGTTTTTATTTCCAAAAAGTCGCGTAAATACTTGATAGACTATTATTTTTTTCTCAGCTAGCGTTTCTTTTTGTTCGTTCATTTTTACATCTTTAGTTTTACAACCTACCTGTAGTAGTGATAAGGCTAAGCCCAAAATTATTATTCTTTTTGTCATTATTATATCTAGTTTTCAAATAAAGCTCCTCTGCACCGCCAAATTACAAGTTAAAGGATTAAATCAATTTTTAAATTTAATGTATTTTTTTTTAAACTAGATGCAACAACGGATTCAATATTTATCCAAATGTAGACCATACGTCAACTACAACGTGTGAGTACAAACATATGTTTATAACTTGTCAGCTACAAATACTTTAAAAAAGAAAGCTCTCGCAGCAACAACTATAAATAAATACTAATATCGATTAGGATTGCTTCCTTTTTCATAAATTTGACAAAAAATAAATCCATTGAGAAAGTTCGTTTTTTTCTTTTACTGTATCTTGTCTTTACTTACCTACAAAGCCGTTTTCGCGCAAGCACCTAAGAAAATTAATGTAGAGCATTCTGATTATTTTGATGTAAATCAGTTAACCATCCCTGATGCCATTTTATTGACAGGAAATGTTCGTGTAAACCATGATGGCGTTGTTTTAACCTGTAATAAAGCCTACTATTTCCAGAAGGAAAATTACATTAAGGCCTTTGGGAATGTTCAACTGGTACAAGGTGATACCTTATTTTTGAATAGTAAATATGCCGAATATAGCGGAAATGCAAAAAAAGCATTTGCCACTGGAGATGCTTTTATGAGTTCCCCTGATGCGACTTTAGCAACTGATACTATCAATTTTGATCGAAATACTCAAGAAGTATTTTATAATACAAAAGGAACCATCGTTAATAAGGAGAACACTTTAGTGAGCAAGGCTGGTAAATATTTTGTAAATCAAAAAAAGTTTCAATTTTTAACGGCCGTTACAATTACTAATAAAACCTACGTCATTAAGTCTAATCATTTAGATTATTACACTAATTCAGGACACTCGTATTTATTTGGCCCATCAACCATCACTAGTAAATCCAATTATATTTATACTGAAAAAGGTTTTTATGATACTAAAAAAAATCTAGCCCACTTTCTGCGGAAATCCTACATAAAATACGATGACCGCCTCATTCAAGGTGATAGCTTGTATTATGATCGTAATAAAGAATTTGCATCGGCTACTAGAAATGTAAAAATCACCGACTCCGTAAATCGAGGTATTGTAAAAGGACATTACGCCGAAATTTACAAACAAAAAGACTCCATGTTTGTTACTAAACGAGCAGTCGCAGTTAACTTTGTCGAAAATGACTCTGTTTACATTCATGGCAAACGATTAATGGTTACTGGCAAAGAAGATAATAGAATTATTAGAGCTTACAATAATGTTCGTTTTTTCAAAACAGATATGAGTGGAAAATGTGATTCGATTCACTCGAGTGCAAAAAATGCTTTAACCAAGTTGATTGGAAATCCAATTTTATGGAATGGAGAAAACCAGATCACAGGTGACCTCATGCATTTAATAGGGAATAATACTACTAGAGAATTGGACTCTCTAAAAGTGCTCAATAATACCTTTCTCGTCTCGAGGGACACCTTAGGAACCGGCTATAATCAGGTCAAAGGACTCAATCTCTTTGGTAAATTTAAGGAAGGGCAATTACATGATGTTGATATAGTTAAAAATACTGAAGTAGTCTATTATATGCGTAATGATGACAAGGAACTTATAGGTATCAACAAAAATAAGAGTAGTAAAATCAATTTAATTTTTGAAGATAAAGGTATTGAAACTATCACTTTCTTTAATCAAGTTGACGGCGATATTTTCCCTGAAACAGAATTACCTGAAAACGGTAGAGTATTACGTGGATTAGCTTGGCGAGGCGACGAACGAATAAAATCCAAGGACGATATTTTTAGTGAGGAAGAAAACAATCTTAATGATAAGATGATAAAAGAAGGAAAAGCCGAAGAAGCGAAAAAAAATACACCATTGAAAGTTAGAAAAGAAACATTAGATTACGATAAAAAGAAGAAGACAAAATAGTACAAGGGAAGTCGCTTTACAAAAGGCAGCAAATCAGTACAATATTTAAATTTAGCACAGTTGAAAAACGATTTTATAAAATACCAAGCGCAAACATCGCCTTATCCTCTTGGAATGGAAGTTTCCTACGCAAAAGGTTCTTACATATACGACACAAACAATAAGAAATACCTAGATTTTGTAGCAGGAGTATCTGCTTGCACCTTAGGCCATCAACCGCCACGAGTAAACCAAGCAATTAAAGATCAACTTGACAAATACTCGCATGTAATGGTTTATGGCGAATATTCACAAAGTCCTGCAGTTGAATACTGTAAATTAATGGCTTCTTTACTGCCAGCACCACTAGATAAAACGTACTTAGTTAACTCAGGAACCGAGGCTATCGAGGGTGCACTAAAGTTAGCGCGACGTGTTACAGGTCGCAGCCAACTCATTTCTTGCCACAATGCGTACCACGGTAACACCATGGGGTCAATGAGTGTGATGGGATTTGAGGAGAGAAAACAAATTTTCAGGCCTTTGATTCCGGATGTTGATTTTATAACTTTTAATAATGAAGCTGATTTAGAGAAAATAACTTCTAAAACGGCAGGAGTATTACTAGAAACTATACAAGGTGGCGCCGGATTCATACAACCTAATAATGATTTTTTAAAGAAAGTTCGAGAACGTTGCAGTGCAGTAGGTGCCCTAATGATTTTAGATGAGATCCAACCTGGATTTGGAAGGACAGGAAAATTATTTGGTTTCCAAAACTACGATGTAGTACCAGATGTGGTTGTTATGGGAAAAGGAATGGGTGGCGGAATGCCAGTAGGTGCCTTCACAGCCTCTGGAGAGATGATGGATTTATTAAGTGATAATCCAAAATTAGGACACATAACAACCTTTGGCGGACATCCTGTCATTGCGGCAGCATGTCTCGCTACGTTGAAAGAAATTACTGAGACTGACTTGATGCAGCAAGCCATAGAAAAGGAAATACTATTTAGAACGCTTTTGGTACATCCTTTGATAGAGGAAGTTAGAGGAAAAGGATTAATGTTAGCAGCAATGACTAGCAGTCCAGATGTTACTAACCAAGTGATCTTAAAATGTCAAGATCGCGGACTCATATTATTTTGGCTCCTTTTTGAAGGTTGCGCCATACGAATCACACCTCCTTTGACGATCTCTGAAGAAGAAATAAAGGAAGGTTGTGCGATAATAATAGAAGTGATGGACGAAGTCCTAATGACGATTGAAAAATAAGTACCCTGAACAATGCACATTAACTTTTGATTGATTGTTAATTAAATTGTTCACAACAATTCAAATTTTTCTTCACAAAAATAGTAAGGAACCCTACCTTTAAAGTAGGCCAAATTCAAAAAAACAAGTATGCAATTAAGCAACGAAGAAGAAGATTACAGCAAATCACTATCCAAATTTGAGTCTATGTTGAAAACCAACAAAGTGCTCTTTTTTGACTCAGAAGAATTTGAAGAAATAATTCTTCATTATCTTGATATGGGAAAGGCCGCTCTAGCTAAAAAAGCGTTAAAATTAGCCTTAGATCAACACCCCAAATCTACTGGTTTAAAACTAGTACAGGTAGAGATGTTGGTGTATGACGACAAACTAGAAATTGCAGAAAAACTCTTAAATGAGTTGTATGCAATTGAACCTAACAATGAAGAAATTTACATTCAAAAAGCAAATATTTGTTCAAAAAGAGACCAACATGAAAAGGCGGTTGAATTGCTAAAAATAGCTTTACAGTTCACGGATGATTATGCCGATGTGTACAATTTAATTGGAATGGAATACTTATTCATGGACAATTTTGAATTAGCAAAACAGAATTTCATAAAATGTCTTGAAGAAGACCTCGAAGATCAATCGGCTTTATACAACGTTGTGTATTGCTATGAATTTTTGGATCAAAACTTAGATGCTATTGCATTCTTAAATAAGTACATTGACAAAAACCCATATAGTGAAATTGCATGGCACCAAATGGGTCGCTTGTACTACGGTGTCAAGGATTACGAAAATGCTATTCGTGCTTTTGATTATGCCACGTTAATCGATGATGAGTTCCTAGGTGCTTTCATGGAGAGAGCTAAAGCATGTGAACGTCTAAAACGTTATGAAGAAGCAATTGCAAGTTATACGCGAACCATTGAGCTAGATGATGCGACTTCCTATGCGCTACTTCGCATTGGGAAATGTCATGAAAAACTAGGTAATACTGCACTAGCATTGCAATTTTATAATCAAACCGTTCATGAAGACCCTCTTCTAGATAAAGGATGGATTGCTATTACAGACTTTTATGTCCGTCAAAAAAACTATCAAAAAGCATTGTTTTATGTCAATAAAGCGCTTGCAATCGACAATCAAAATAATTTGTATTGGAAGCGTTATGCCACTATAAACAAACAGATGAACTTTTTTGAAGAAGCAGAGTTTGGTTTTAGAAAAGCGGTTGAATTTGGTGATACCGAATTAGACACATGGTTATTTTGGGTTGACATTTTACAGTTTCTAGGTGAATTTGAAAGTGCCATTCAGACCTTATTGCAAGCCACTGAATTCTATCCTGAGGAAAACGAGATCGAGTACCGCCTTGCTGGAATTTATTTTATGATTCAGGATACTACTAAAGCTAAATTTCACTTAAGCAACGGGTTGCGATTAAAGTTTGATAATTACATTTTGATAGAAGACCTTTTTCCAGTAGTTTGGTCTAATAAAACAGTTCAGAATTATATTGCCAAATACAAAAAAATAGAATGATCGAGTCCCTAAAAAAACGTTTTGGTTTACTTGGTCGCAACATAAGTTACTCGTTCTCGAGAGGCTATTTTACTGAAAAATTCAAGAATGAAAATTTAGATGGTTGCACCTACGAAAATTTCGATTTGCAAGATATTAGTGAATTTCCTGTTATTGTAGCAAATGGATCGGATATAAAAGGAATCAATGTCACGATTCCTTATAAAGAAGCTGTACTGTCTCATTTAGACTCCTTATCTAAAAAAGCCGCTCGTATTGGAGCAGTAAATACGATAAAGATCACAAAAAAAGGAAAGCTAAAAGGATACAACACCGATTATTACGGTTTTAAGAAATCGATACAACCCCTTTTAAAACCGCATCATCAAAGAGCGCTAATATTAGGTACCGGAGGCGCATCAAAAGGAATCGCTTTTGCACTAGAGGAGCTGGGTATTACGTATACTTTTGTCTCTCGAGGAGGTAAAGAGAACACCATTGATTATGCAAGTCTAACTGCTATTACATTTGATAATTACCAAATTGTAATTAACTGTACCCCTATTGGTACAAGTCCTGACATTGAAGTATCGCCTGCTATACCGTACGAGTTGTTTACAGACAAACACATTGCTTACGATCTTATTTATAACCCTGAAGAAACTCAGTTTTTACGCCAAGCAAAAGTAAAAGGCGCGACTACCAAAAACGGTTATGATATGCTAGTGTATCAAGCTGAAAAATCATGGGAAATTTGGAATAAATAAATTTTTACCCAAATATATTTACATCCTGTTGTAACTGCACTAGCGAGCTAGCGGAGTTAAAACAGGATTTTTTGATCAATCCCAACAGTGAATTAAAGCATTATTCACTAGCCCTGATAGGAACGACATCCTTTTTTATCTCCTTTTTAGAGATAAAAAAGATACAGTGGATAGCAGGAAACAGCTCCAAAAACAACTAAATCTCAGTGTAAAACGACTATAAATAAAGGATTTATTTTGTAATTTCCTGCTGCTTTACTATCTTTCGTCACCTATAATTGAGTACAAACCTTAAACATTGACAAAATGTTAGAAGAAACGAATGATAACCTGCAAGAGGCAGATGGAAATGTAGTAAGCGAATCGATGGAATCCAACCCATCTGAAAACGCTGTAATAGAAGACGCGATAACTACTGAAGAAGTAAGTAGCGTAGATGCCAACACGTCAGTAGATGTAGCTGATGCTACTACTGTTGTAGAACACGAAAATCAAAAAGCCTTGAGTGCCATTGATGATTCGAATGCCGAGGAAGGTGAGGATGAATCGGTAAGAGAGCGTCATGAGATTCCTATGTTGGAATATGATACCTTATCGATGGAGGCGCTTGTAACCGAATTACAAAAACTGGTTGCTACAGACAAGGTACTATCTATAAAAGAACATGTTGAGGAAATAAAGAAAGTATTTTTAGCTAAATTCAATCATTTTATTGAAGAAAAGAAAGAAGAATTTCATACTGAAAATCCCGATACTACAGAAGATTTTCATTACCACTCTCCGCTTAAGGTGAAATTTGATGAAAGTTATTCGAAATACAGAGATAATAAAAATGCACATTTTAAGAGCTTACAAACAAATTTACAAACGAATCTAGAAAATAGATTAGCAGTCGTAGAAGAGTTGAAAGAGCTGATAAATCCCAACGAAAACATTAAGGACACCTTAAAACACTTTAATGAACTGAGAGAACGATGGAAAAATGCAGGTCCGATTCCAAAGGACAAGTACAACCACGTGTGGAATAATTACCATTTTCATGTTGAAAATTTTTATGATTACTTGCACCTTGACCGAGAAGCGAGAGATTTAGATTTTAAACACAATCTAGAATTGAAGCAGAAAATAGTTGCTCGTGTAGAGGAATTAGTTCAGGAAACAGATGTGAATAAAGCATTTAGGGAATTACAAGATTTACATAAAATTTGGAAAGAGGACATAGGACCTGTATCAAGAGAACATAGAGATGCGATCTGGAATCAGTTTAGCGATTTGACCAAACAAATGCATGACAAGAGAGAACTTTTATTTGAAAAAATGAGAGGTACTGAACTTGAAAACTTAGAAAAGAAAAAAGAAATTATAAGCCAAATAGAAACTTTGGCAACGGTGAAAGTTAATGCTCACTCGCAATGGTTAGGGCAAATTGAAAAAGTGGAAGCTTTAAGAACTGCTTTTTTTGAAGCTGGAAAAGTTCCGTCAGACGTTAATGAAGCAACCTGGGATGCCTTTAAGACAGCTGTGAGAAATTTTAACTCTTTTAAAAACTCCTTCTACAAGGATATTAAAAAAGAACAAAACGATAATTTAGCTAAAAAGAATGCACTTGTTGCAAAAGCACAAGAGCTAAAAGACAGCGAAGATTTTGCTGCTACTACTCCTGTAATGAAACAAATTCAAGAAGAGTGGAAAAAAATAGGTCATGTTCCAAGAAAATACTCTGATAAAATTTGGGCTGAATTTAAGGCGGCTTGTAATGCCTATTTTGACAATTTAAAAGAACACAAAAGCGAGGATAATGCTGAAGAAGTGGCTGCTTTTGAAAATAAGAAGGCTTACTTAGAAGAACTACGAGCTTTTCAGTTAGTAGGAGACCATAAAACCGATCTTGACGCTATAAAACTACACATAGAAAATTGGAAAAATATTGGTAAGGTTCCTTTTCCAAAAAGACATATTGAAGGGAAGTTTAATAAAATATTAGATGCTCTTTTTGACAAGTTAAGCTTAAGTAAAAAAGATTCTGATATGATGCGTTTTGCCAATAGAATCGACAGCTTGGCAGACAGTAATGATACCAGAAAATTAGAGGGAGAGAAAATTTTTATTATGCGTAAAATTGAAGAAGTACAAAATGAAATTTTTCAATTAGAGAACAATATTCAGTTTTTTACCAATACGAGAAATGCTAAAAAGGAAAATTCTATTGTTTTAGAGGTTCGTAAGAACATTGCCATTCACAAAGAAAGTTTAGACACGTGGAAGGAAAAACTAAAGCAATTGCGTAGTTTAAAGCATGAATAAATAGTTTAAAATAAAACCATAAAAACCTCATTCTAGTCATTAGTTTGAGGTTTTTTGATGCCTTACTACTACTAATTAGCGTTCATTAGCGTAATTGAATATGATAATTATCATTTTACATCTAGCCTAATTCCTCTATTTTTGAGGGAAGTAAAAAGACAGATTATGAAAAATTCCCTGATTCAAAAATACAATGTTCCAGGTCCTAGATACACTAGTTACCCTACCGTTCCTTACTGGAACGAAGCTGACTTTACTTATGAAACTTGGATAGAAACTTTTAAGAAATCTTTTATTGAAAGTAATAGCAACGAAGGCGTTAGTTTATACATTCATCTGCCGTTTTGTGAAAGCATGTGTACTTTTTGTGGTTGCAATAAACGAATTACAAAAAATCATGATGTAGAGCATCCTTATTTAGAAGCAATCATAAAAGAATGGAGTTTGTACTGCAAATTACTTGACGAAAAACCCATTATCAAAGAAATTCATTTAGGGGGAGGCACACCTACTTTTTTCTCTCCTAAAAATTTAGAAGACTTGATCAACGGTATCTTTAGCTATGCTGCAAAAGCACCCAATTATGAATTTAGTTTTGAAGGTCACCCAAACAATACTTCCCACGCTCATTTACAAAAACTCTATGATTTAGGATTTAGACGGGTTAGTTTTGGCGTTCAAGATTATTCGCCTAAAGTACAAAAAGCCATCCATAGAGAACAACCGTTTCATAATGTAGCTAAAGTTACTTTTTGGGCTAGAGAAATAGGCTATACTTCAATTGGTCATGACATTATTTTTGGACTTCCCTTCCAAACTGTAGAGGATGTGATTGACACTATAGAGAAAACAAAATCCTTGCAACCAGATAGACTTGCATTTTATAGTTATGCTCATGTCCCGTGGATTAAAGGTAATGGACAACGCGGTTTTAAAGACGAAGACATCCCTCAAGATCAAGAGAAAAGACAATTGTACCAGGTAGGAAAAGAATTATTACTTAAGAATGGCTATCATGAAATAGGTATGGATCATTTTGCTCTAGAAACGGACTCATTATACACTGCTTTTAAAAATGGTGCATTGCACCGTAATTTCATGGGATACAGCGCCTCTAAAACAAAACTAATGATTGGACTAGGGGTTTCATCGATAAGCGATAGCTGGTATAGCTTTGCGCAAAATGAAAAAAACTTAGAGGACTATTACCAATTGTTAGAATGGGACAAATTACCTATTTACAGAGGTCACTTATTAACCACCGAAGATCTTATTATCAGAAAGCATATTTTGAACCTAATGTGCCAATTTGAAACATCATGGAAAGAGCGCAGTACCTATTTTAAGGAAATTCCAGAGATAGTAATAGAGCTAAAAGAGATGGAAGATGATGGATTAGTTGTATTGAATAAAGAGGGAATGCAAGTTACAGAGGCTGGTAAACCTTATGTGCGTAACATTTGTATGGCGTTTGATGTGCTTTTAAAACGAAAAGCACCAGATACAAAATTATTCTCTATGACAATATAATGACTGATTTAGTTCTTTTTTTATCGTATCAGGCGTAGTAAAAACATTATGATGGTTCTCGACTCCGCTCGAACTGACAAATTCCTGCCCTTTTGAACTGATTATTGAAATGTGGTCGAACTAACAATTGGGGAGTATTCTAATTGACAATTGGGCTCTATATAAAAGGGAATGTTAAAAATTAAACTTCAACAGTACAGTAAAAATTCGCAAATTAAGATTTTAATAAAATCTTAATTTGCGAATTTTAGTTTTCTAAAGAAAGTAAGTTACTGTTCTATTCTTTATTTAGCATTGCATACAATTCATCTTTCAAAAACAATAGTTTGGCTTTTAATTCATGTGCATGCCCATCAGTAACCACCTCTGTATCTGTATTAACGCGGTGTACTTCATGTTCCATTTCATTATATTCATCAAATAATTTTCTAAAATGTGCATCACTTTGTTTCATTTCGTGAATTTTCTCAGCGTATTCTGGGAATTCGTGTACTAGATCATGTCTTTCCATGTTGGTTAGTTTTATATTAAATTAAAATGCTTTTTTCAATGACAATTGGGTTCGGCTTGTACAAACAAGCTCATATTAGAAGGGGAAACATAAGGAATCCCTAATCCTAAACCTCTTAAAATAAACAAACACCCTATAAAAACAGCAACATAAGGAATTGCTTTTTGAATCCTGTTTCGAAGTGGTATTGTAACAAATGAATTCACATAAACCACTGCACTCATCATAGGAACCGTCCCTAGTCCAAATAATACCATATACACTACTCCTAGACTTGCTGATTGCATGGCTATTGCACCAAAAAGTGCCACATACACCATACCACAAGGTAAAAAGCCATTTAACAAACCAATTGTAAATAGGGATTTGTAACTTTTATTTTTGAACTGAGCACCAAGATGCTGTTTTACATTAGAAATTAATTTGAATACTGGCTTTGAAAAGTTGTATTTAGCAAACGATCTCTCAGGAACGAGTACTACTACTATCATTGCTACTCCAATAAATATCGACATATTTTGTTGTAGTCCAGCCATAAAAAAACCCTTTCCTACTAAACCAAAAATCAATCCTATAGTACCATAAGCAGCTAGTCTACCTAAATGATAGGTAATGATTTGAATTGCTTTTTTTGTTTTATTATTGCGATCCACAGGCAGCATCATCGCAATAGGACCACACATCCCAACGCAATGCAAACTACTTATTAATCCAAACAAGAAAGCGGTGTACAGCATTTTAATATTTTTGAATTAAGATCTACTTAGAAATTTAGTTTCTTAGCAGCTCTGAAACATTGATACTTCAATAATCTAATCTATATAAAGTGTCTCTTTACTTAAGTATGCTTTTCCGTTATACTCCCATTCCATATTAATATCCCATCGACCGCCTACCAATTTTGATTTAGGTATGAGCAAAGTTGGATTAGATAGCGAAATGGGAATTTCAAAATCTAAATTTTTCATAGACGGTCTATATAAGGATACTTTACCTTTAATTTTACTTGGCTCAAATACAGTAGGGAATTCTAAAGTAACGCCTTCAGTTGTTTTAGTGAATGTAGGCTTTTGGGTTAAATCATGCGCATTTTGAACGCGTACCATTTCGTCACCAAATTTAGCGTCGTGCTTGTAATACTCTTCGACTACTAATTCGTTATCATATTTAGAATTAGATTGTACTTTAATCACGAAATACAAAATGAAGGACATAAAAAGCGCTATTGCAATCACAATTCCGCCCCCCCAATTAATTCTAAATTTCTTTTTATCGCTGGTAATTGCCGAAGTTTCGTTACTATAATTTTCCATTATTTCTCTAGGTTCACTATATTAATATTATGCTGATTTTTTATATAATTAGTCAAAAGATCGCGGACTTAAGAAACTCGTTACGGCAGTTTCTATTCTTCTATCGCCTTCATATACTTCAATCCTCAATTTGGTCTTATCACTTTCTAATAAATACTGATTGACTTCGATAAACATCGTCCCGCTAGTCATTCCCTGTTTCACTACTTTTAAATGTTGGTTACCCACAAGTTTAAGTGTTCCTTTTATTCCTACCAATTCAAAATGAATGTCTTTAAAATCATTATTTGTTTTATTAATCACTTTGTAGGTATACACATTGCTAATATTATCACCTTTATGTTCAAATAATTGCCCAGGCAATCTTAAAATAACAGCCTCAACTTCAGTACGTAAAAACAATAACCCTGTCAAAATACCAACTAATATTAATAAAATAGCTGAATACCCTTTCATTCTAGCGGTAAACTTAAAAGGCTCTTTTTTCTCTATTTCGTCTTCAGAGGCATAGCGAATCAATCCTTTTGGCAGACCTACGGTTTCCATAATCACATCACATTCATCAATACATGCGGTACAGTTTACACATTCTAATTGTGTACCGTTACGAATATCGATTCCAGTAGGACAAACATTTACACATTGTTTACAATCAATGCAATCCCCTTTTCCCGTAGTAGCTCTATCCTCTTGCTTACTGAATTTAGCTCTTCCTGCTTCTTTTTCGCCACGTACAAAATCGTAAGCAACATTAATTGATTTATTATCTAGCAAGACCCCTTGCAATCTTCCGTAAGGACATGCAATAATGCAGACTTGCTCTCTAAACCATACAAATATAAAATAGAAAACTCCAGTAAAAATAGATAGTGCAATTAAGGTACTGGTATGTGTTTCCGGTCCATCTTCAATCATTTGGATTAGCTCATCACTACCAATTAAATAAGCCAAAAACACATTGGCAATAGCGAAAGAAATAATAAGAAAAATAAACCATTTGATGCCTTTCTTTCTTATTTTTTCGGCATTCCATTCTTGTTTTGACAACCTGATTTGGGCACCACGATCTCCTTCTATCCAATATTCAATTCTTCTAAAAACCATTTCTAGAAATATGGTTTGGGGACAAATCCATCCACAAAAAATGCGCCCAAAAATCACTGTAAACAAAATCACAAAGACTACGCCTACGATCATAAACAAAACAAAAATGTAAAAATCTTGTGGCCAAAAAGGAAATCCAAAAATATTAAAACGGCGTTCTAATATGTTGAATAACATGAATTGGTTACCATTAATCTTTATAAACGGATTGGCAACTAAAACAACCAGTAAAAAATAACTTACCCATTTGCGATAATCATAGAACTTGCCAGAGGGCTTCTTGGGAAAAATAAATTTTCTTTTACCTTCTTGATCAATAGTTCCAATTGTATCTCTAAACGCTTCGTCTGGTAATTTTGACATTTTGATTGGTATTTTAATTCTACCTTCTGATACCGTTTATTTGACATCAAAAGCTAGTGAATCAGTGCTATTACTTTTCTGCGGGAGCTGCTACTACTTCCTCTACCCAAATTTCACCATCTGGTGCTTTTGGGTCTACGGGATTACTTCCTTTAAGAGAAATAACATAACTTGCTACCTTTTGCATTTCTTTAGGTTTTAAAGTTCCTTTCCAAGAAATCATTCCTTTACCATCACGACCACCATTAACAAGAGTGTGAAAAATATTTTTAATTCCGCCACCTAAAATCCAGTTATCATCGGTCAAGTTAGGACCAATTTGACCTCCTCCATCAGCTCTATGACAAGCAGCACAATTAGTCATGAAAATAGTTTTTCCCTCCGCTAAATCAGCAGGTTCAGTAAGTAAAGTAACTGTTTTTTCATCCATTAAATCTGGAGCAGTCTTCATATACTCTGCTACATCAATTTTAGCTTGAGCCAACTCTTTTTGCAACTCCATTTCTTGATTATCTGCTCCCATTACTTCAAAACGCACTAAATAGATAACTCCAAAAACGATACTAGCATAAAACAAATAGACCCACCATGGGGGTAAATTATTATCTAACTCCTTGATACCATCATAATCATGATCTAATAATATATCAAGTTCGTTTTCAATAGGTTCAGTTTTGGTTAATTTTTGCATTAAATTTTTGAACCAAACACTTTCCTTATAGCTTATAGTAGCAACGACCTCTAATTGAGTTTTTTGTTGCTCTGTAAGCAACTGATATGTAATATTGTCTATTGCACTAATGGTGATCTCTATTGCTATTAAAAGAAATAGAAATACAAATAAGAATAAAGAAACCATAGGGTACCTTATGAATGCCGGCTGCTCACCTGAATCTATAAAGTATTCCATTGCGCCAAACACGAAAAAGAAAATTACGGGTACTCTTACGTATACTGGGATTAATTTTTTCATTTTAATTATTTTGAAATTATACTTTTATTTATCGTTCAATGGCATTTGACTCAACTCCTCAATCTTTTCTTTTTTATAAGAGAAGACCCAAATTCCTAATCCTACAAAAAAGATAAAGAAAATCAATAATGACATAATGGGATAAATCGCAACACCTGCGATAGTTTCCATATTGTGTTTTACTTGTTCGAACATATGTATATATATTTAATTTCTAAGGCGTAAAGTTTCAAAGTGTTTGGATTAGAAAATCTATAGCCTCTGACTTTGAAACTTTGCGGCTCAATTACTTATTATCTTTTACTTTAATGTCAGTCCCTAGCCTTTGTATATAAGCTATTAAGGCTACAATTTCTCGCTCGCGCATGGGTACAAATTCCTCCCCATTTGCAGCTGCCTTTTTCTTACTCTCTTCATAGCTTTTCACAAAATCAGGATCAGCATATAAGTTGTCTTCTATTATTTGCGACTGCAGTCTCATTGCTTTTTTAGCATTTGTAACCTCAGCATCAGTGTAAGGAACTCCAAGTGTTTGCATTACTTTCATTTTCCCTTCAATATCTGAAATATCTAACGGTTTGTTATCAAATAACCATTTGTAACCAGGCATGATAGATCCAGGTGAAGTACTTTGTGGACTCCACATGTGGTTAAAGTGCCAGTTGTCATTATACTTACCACCTACCCTTAATAAATCTGGTCCTGTACGTTTTGACCCCCATAAAAACGGGTGATCGTAAACAAACTCTCCAGCTTTAGATTGTGGACCATAACGCTCTACCTCAGAACGGAAAGGTCTGACCATTTGAGAGTGACACCCTACACAACCTTCTCTAATATATAAATCACGCCCTTCTAATTCTAAAGGAGTATATGGTTTTACACTTGCAATTGTAGGTATGTTTGATTTTACCATAATGGTAGGTACAATTTGGATGATCCCACCAATTAAAATAGCGATTGTAGCTAAAATTGTTAATTGGATTGGTTTTCTCTCTAACCAAGGGTGAAATTTTTCTCCTTTGATACGACTACTGCTAATTTTTTGTAATTCAGGTGCTTCTGCTAATTCATCTTCTATTGTTTCATTAGCCACTATTGTTTTAGTAACGTTATATACTAAAACAAGCATTCCTATAAGGTATAGAGTACCTCCTATGGCACGCATCCAATACATAGGCATGATTTGCGTCACCGTTTCAAGAAAGTTACCATAAGTTAAAGTTCCATCAGGATTAAATTGTTTCCACATTGAAGCTTGTAAGAAACCCGCAACATACATTGGTAATGTGTACAGTATAATTCCTAGTGTTCCTATCCAGAAATGGAAATTAGCTAATTTAAGAGAAAATAAAGGCCCTTTTGTCATTCTTGGCACTAACCAATAAATCATACCAAATGCCATAAATCCGTTCCAAGCTAAAGCTCCTACGTGAACGTGAGCAATAATCCAATCTGTAAAATGCGCAATTGCATTTACATTTTTAAGAGACAACATAGGTCCTTCAAAGGTAGCCATACCGTAACCTGTAATTGCAACTACGAAGAATTTTAATACTGGATCTACACGCACTTTATCCCAAGCACCACGTAAAGTTAGCAATCCGTTAATCATACCTCCCCAAGATGGAGCAAGTAACATTATTGAGAAAGCAACTCCTAAGTTTTGAGCCCAGTTAGGCAAAGCAGAATATAATAAGTGGTGTGGTCCAGCCCAAATATAAATAAATATCAAAGACCAAAAATGCACAATAGACAATCTATAAGAATACACTGGACGATTAGCTGCTTTAGGCACAAAGTAGTACATCAAACCTAAAAATGGCGTTGTCAAGAAAAATGCCACAGCATTATGACCGTACCACCATTGTACTAATGCATCTTGAACTCCTGCATAAACAGAGTAGCTTTTCATTGAAAACAATGAAACAGGAATTTCTAAACTATTAAAAATATGCAATACCGCAACTGTTACAAAAGTGGCTAGATAAAACCAGATCGCTACATATAAATGGCGCTCTCTTCTTTTTATCATAGTTCCTATCATATTGATCCCCATAACAACCCAAATAAAGGTAATTGCTATATCTATAGGCCACTCAAGTTCGGCATATTCCTTTGAAGTACTGTATCCTAAAGGTAAAGTAATTGCCGCCGCAACAATGATCAACTGCCATCCCCAAAAGTGAAGCTGACTTAAAAAATCACTGTACATCCTAGCTTTTAGCAATCGTTGCATGGAATAATACATTCCCGCAAAAAAAGCATTTCCTACAAATGCAAAAATAACTGCATTAGTATGTAAAGGCCTTAATCTACCGTAACTCAACCATGAAATACCATCAGTCAAGTTAGGAAAAAGAAACATTGTAGCTAGCGTAAGCCCTACAATCATTCCCACTACCCCAAAAAGAATGGTAGCGTAAATGAAATTCTTTACAATTTTGTTGTCATAATAAAACTGCTGCATTTCCATAATTAAATTTGTTTTTCTTTTATTGTTTGTATTTCTTTTTTTGGTGATTTCTTGATTTCATCATCGAATAGCATTCGTACTGAAGGCGTATAATCATCGTCATACTGGCCACTTTTTACAGCAATAATGAAGGCTGCAAAAAAACCAAGGGCAACAAATATGCTGATTCCGATTAATAAATAAATGACACTCATACCTTAAAATTATGTTAACAAAATTACCTTAATCGTTCTATAACAAATATGATATATATCATATTTATCTATTTTCTATCAGAATTATCATTGCTATCTTCTCATTAGATTTTTTGCATAATAATTACTCATAACCGTCACAAAACTTACAATTGTTATGGTACTCAAAGGCATGATAATAGCTGCGATTAACGGTTGTAAATTTGCTGTGACTGCAAAGGACAATCCTACAATATTATATAATAATGATAAAGCAAAACTCATTTTAATAGTCAACATTGCTTTTTTAGATAACTTCAAAAAATAATCCAATTTTTCAAATTGTTTGGCTTCTAAAATAGCATCGCAAGCTGGTGAAAAAACGTTGACATTCTCAGAAATTGAAATACCTACATTACTTTGTGCTAAAGCGCCTGCGTCATTCAAACCATCACCCACCATCATAACATTTTTACCGTCTTCTTGTAGTTTTTTTATAAATTCTAGCTTTTGTTCTGGCTTTTGATTAAAAATAAGTTCAGTTCCTTTAGGTAATAATTCTTCTAGAATTGCTCGTTCTCCTTCGTTATCTCCAGATAATACTTTGATTTGATATTCTTGTTTTAAATTTTTGAATAACAATTCTAAACCATCTCTATATTGATTATTGAAAATATATTTACCTAGATAAATACCGCCTATTTTTACATGAACAGCTGTTTGTAAATTATGATTATCTGCTTTATTCTCAACAAAAATCCCCGAACCTACTTGCACCTCAACTCCATCAATTGTTGCCACAATACCTTGTCCAGTGATCTCTTCAAAATAAGTAGTTTTTATTTTTGTACTGTCTGGCAAATAATCATACAACATTCGGCTCAACGGATGATTGCTCGCCCGAAGCACATTTTTTAATTGTATTGTATTTTGGCTCGAAAGCACCTCTCCCTCATACAATATATTTGATTTTTTATTAGTTGTTATGGTTCCTGTTTTATCAAAAACAATAGTGTCTACAGCCGCTAATTGCTCAATTACCAACGCATTTTTAAGATAAAACTGCTGCTTGCCTACTATTCTTAGTACGTTCCCCATAGTAAAAGGAGCGGTCAGTGCTAGTGCACAAGGACAAGCGACAATAAGCACAGCTGTAAAAACATTAAAAGCGGTATTGGTATCAATGAAAACCCAATAACCAAAGGCCAAAAACGCAATGAATAATAATGCTGGAGTGAAATACCTACTAATCGTATCGGTTATGGTTTTGTGTTTGCGTTCTACATTTTTTTGAAAAACATCGTTGCTCCATAACTGCGTTAAGTAGCTTTGTGAAACCGAATGTAAGACCTCCATTTCAATGACCTTGCCCATCTGTTTCCCACCAGCAAATACTTTGTCACCTGAGTTTTTAGTTATAGGATCAGCTTCTCCGGTAACAAAACTATAGTCAATGGCGGTTTTATCACTAATTAAAATTCCGTCAACAGGAATTAGTTCTTGATTTCTAATTAATAATCGATCTCCTTTTTGAATATCATAAATAGGCACACTCTCTTCAGAAGAATCGCTATTGATTCGGGTAATTGCGATCGGGAAATACGATTTAAAGTCTCTTTCGAAACTTAAAAAACTATACGTTTTGATTTGGAACATTTTCCCCAAGAGCATAAAGAAAATCAAACCAGTTAAGCTATCAAAAAAGCCCGAACCGTAATCGAATAAAATATCGACCGTGCTTCTAATAAACATGACGATAATTCCCAAGGCTATCGGAATATCAATATTTAGCATCCTAGATTTTATACTTTTATAAGCCGAAACATAATAATCTGAGGCGGAATAGAAAAATGCAGGAAGTGATAGTGCAAAGATTAATCCTCTAAAAAATGGCTTGAAACTATCTAACCAAAACTCTTTTACCTCAAAATATTCCGGAAATGAAAGCAACATAATATTCCCAAAACAAAAGAAAGCCACTCCTAGTTTATAAGTTAAGCTCCTATCGACATTGTTTTTTCCTGTCTCATAATTCTCCAAGCTGATGTAGGGCTCATAGCCAATAGAACTTAATAAATACACTATTGTTTTGAGAGAAACCACTTCAGGATTATAAGTAACACGTACTTTTTTTTCAGGAAAATTAACCTGTGAACTACTTATTCCCTCTTGAAGGCGGTGTAAATTTTCCAAAATCCAAATACACGAGCTACAATGAATGTGAGGAATATTAAGTGAAACAATAGCGGTTGCACTCTCTTGAAATTCCAATAATTTTGAGACAATATTTTCATTTTCTAAAAAATCATATTTCCCATTAATATCTAATGGGGTTGCTCCAGGGGAATTTTCAAAATCATAATAGCACGACATATCATTGACACTAAAAATCTCATACACCGTTTTACAACCGTTGCAACAAAACTTTTTTTCGTCAAAAATAATCTCTTCTGATTTTACAATATTTAACCCACAATGGAAACAGTTTTGTGTGTCCATAACTTTGCTCATTTTACCTAACACAAAGAACTTAAACGATTGTTAAAGTAAACATGACATATATCATATTAAAGCCTTATTTTTACGGTGAAACACAAACTTCTTTTCAATGGGTAAATGCGAACAATGTATTGTTAGAGAATTTAGCTCTTTAAAAGCGCTAAACAAAGACCAATTAGGACATCTTGCTGATTGCAAAACATCTCATACTATTAAAAAAGGGGAAGTGATATTTGAAGAAGGTGAGAATGTGAATGGTATCTTTTGTATTAAAGATGGTGTTTGTAAACTAACCAAATTAAGCCCAAATGGCAAAGATCAAATAGTTAAATTAGTGACTAAAGGTGAATTATTGGGACAGCGTTCTATGATTAGCGAAGAACCAGTCAACTTGACTGCAGTAGCTTTAGAGGATATGCAAGTGTGCTTTATTCCCAAAGCAGAAGTCATGAGTTTTTTTGACAGCAATAATCAATTCTCAATGAATGTTATGAAAACCATTTGTGGAGACTTAAAAGATGCTGATGGTCATATGGTAAATATGGCTCAAAAAACAGTTAAGCAACGACTTGCTGAAACCTTATTATATCTAGAGAACACTTTTGGTAAAAACGTTGACGGCACTTTAAAAATTCAACTTTCTCGAGATGAATTAGCAAGCATGATTGGAACCGCTACAGAAAGCTGCATCCGTCTTTTATCTGATTTCAAAAAAAGTGATTTGATCGATTTAACTGGCAAGAAAATAGCTTTGAAAAATCATATGATGCTAAAAAAACTATCCGAATAATTATTTTTTATTCATTACTAAATAATATACTGGAACTCCTAGAGCTACGATTCCTAAGCCTAAACCTGTATTAAACGTATCGTAAACCAATAAAGTAATGCATATTGCAACTGTAACAAGAATATAAATTGCTGGTATAAATGGATAACCAAATGCTTTATAAGGACGTTCAGTATCAGGTTCTTTTTTCCTCAAAACAAAGACTCCAATTATCGTTAAAATATAAAACAGTAAAGAAGCAAAAGTAGCGTAGGTTAATAGATCTCCAAATTTACCTGAAACCGCTAATACACTTGCCCAAATACATTGTACCCATAAGGCTTTAGCAGGAACTTGATTCTTATTCAGTTCCGTAGCTTGTTTGAAAAACAATCCATCTTTTGCCATAGCATAGAATAATCTACCTCCTGACAATATTAATCCGCTATTGGCACCAAAAGTAGATACCATAATCAGTGCGGCCATTACAAAAACACTCACATTCCCCATAATCATGCCTGCCGCAGCAGCTCCTACCCGATCGTTACTTGCAAACATGATTCCGTTTTCAAACGCCGTCTCAGCGCCTGGAGTTCCTTGCATCGGTAACAAAGCAAGATAAGCTACATTTGCCAACACATAAATTATAGTAACTATTAGCGTTCCAAGAAACAAACTGCGCGGAATATTCTTTTTGGGTTCTTTAATCTCACCTGCGATAAAAGTCACATTATTCCATGCATCACTTGAAAAAAGAGAATTAATCATCGTTGCTCCAGCGGCTCCCAACAATGCCATACCAGTTAATTTAGTAACGGTGATCGTACCGTTTGCGTTAACTACGTTTTTACTTGCTTCCCACATATTAGCAAAATTATCTGAGAGAATATTGGTTTGTAAACCCACATACAAACCTAAAATTATTAAGGCAAACAGCGCAATCAACTTAGCTGAAGTTAAGATTAGCTGGACTGTTTTTCCGCTTTGAACACCTTTAGTGTTAATGTAAGTTAGTAGTATGATGCTAATAACAGCAAGTGCTTTGCTGTTTGTGAACGCAAAACTACTTCCCATTGTAAAAATAACATTGTCTAAAGCGGGGAAAAATATAGCAGAATAATTTGCAAATGTTACTGCAATAGCCGCAATAACACCTGTTTGAATGACTGTAAACACGGTCCAACCGTATAAAAAAGAAACTAATCTACCGTAGGCACGCTGTATATAAACAAATTGTCCGCCCGCTTTAGGCATCATTCCTGCTAGTTCGCCATAGCTTAGCGCTGCAGCTACAGTTATTAAACCAGTCACTAACCAGATTACTAATAACCAAGCTGCTGATCCGATATCTCTAGCCATAGCAGAGGTAACAATAAAAATTCCAGAACCTATCATGGAACCTGCAACTAAACTTGTGGCGTCAATTAATCCTAATGAGCGTTTTAATTCGGTTTTATTTTCTGACATATTGTGTTTTAATCTATGTTAAGAATAACAAATTATAGTTTTTTAGCTTCTTCCCAAAAAACATCCATCTCCGCTAAAGTCATGTCCATTAATGGCTTTCCTAACTCTCCAGCTTTACTCTCTAAATATTGAAAGCGTTTGATAAATTTTTTGTTGGTGCGTTCCAAAGCATCCTCGGGGTTGATCTTTAAGAAACGGGCATAGTTAATCATCGAAAACAAAACATCTCCAAACTCAGCTTCCATCTTATCCTGATCACCGGCTTGTACCTCAATTTGAAACTCGTCTAACTCCTCCTGAACTTTCTCCCAGACCTGCTGTGGTTCGTCCCAATCAAAACCCACCGCTCTTACTTTTTCTTGTATGCGACTTGCTTTTACCAATGCAGGCAAACTTTTTGGTACTCCCTCTAGAACTGAAGATCTACCTTCTTTTAATTTTAATTTCTCCCAATTCTGCTTTACCTCTTCTTCATCCTTTACCACAGTATCGCTATAAATATGAGGATGACGGTGAATTAATTTCTCGCAAATTTCATTACATACATCTGCAATATCAAAATCATTGGTTTCACTTCCAATCTTTGCATAAAAAACAAGGTGTAACATTAAGTCACCTAGTTCTTTCTTGACCTCAACTAAATCATTTTCTAAAATTGCGTCTCCAAGTTCATAGGTTTCTTCAATTGTTAAATGACGAAGACTTTGCATGGTTTGCTTTTTGTCCCAAAGACATTTTTCACGCAAATCATCCATAATATCTAGTAATCTATTGAAGGCTTCTAATTGTTTTTGTCTTGTGTTCATTTCGTACCGGTTTTAACTTCGTATGAGTAAGCTATTGGGGTAAAAATAAGAAATCCCGCTTTCTAATTAGTATAGAAAGCAGGATTTTTACTCTTATCAAAAAAAATTATTCTTTAACTTTTTTCTCTTTTTTTGGTTTGTTTTCTACTACTTCAGAAGCTTCTTCTGTTACTTCAGCAGTTGTTGCTTCTTCAGAAACCACTAATCCTTTAGCTTGTAGTGTATTGTACCAATTTAAGATTTTCTTTACATCTGAGGGATATACTCTTTCTTCATCAAAATCAACTAAAACTTCTCTAAAGTAATTCATTAAAGTAGCGTTATCTTCTTTATGTGAAATAGCCGGTCCGTTACTCTCTTTAGCCGCAATATTATTCATGATCTCTACCAAAGGTTTTTCGCCTTCGTAGGTATAAATTGAAATCTCTGATAATAAACTTACGTTACTTTTAAGGCTTACTGATATTTTTTTTCCATCAGCTAATGATTCTGCAACAAAACCAGTACGCGTTTGTACTTTTAAAAAATATAAACCTGGTTTTCCTGAAATGGATAATATTTTTTCTAAATTCATTTTATTTATTTTATTAAGAATTCAATTTGAATTGTATTTTTTTTTATGTCAACCAAAAACTATACCGACTCGCTCTTTATCTGCCTTTTTTACCGAAAAATTTCATTCGGTACTCTTGGAATGTTTTCCCTTCGATAATATTTTTAAGCTTTTTTTGAATCAATCGTTTTTTTAATGACGAAATTTTATCAGTAAACAAAATTCCTTCGATATGATCGTATTCGTGTTGTATAACACGTGCAATTAAGCCATCAAAAACTTCTGTTTTCATTACAAAATCTTCTTCGCAATACTCTATAGTAATCGTGGGATTTCTATAAACGTCTTCACGAACGTCCGGAATACTGAGACAACCTTCGTTAAAAGACCATTCTTCGCCTTCTTCTTTTATCATTTTTGCATTAATAAAAGTACGTTTGAAACCATTTAACTGCTTTTGTTCAGCTGAATCAAGATCTTCATCATCGCTAAAAGGCGTAGTGTCTATAACGAATATACGAAGTGCTTTTCCAACTTGTGGCGCTGCTAAACCTACGCCATTAGCGTTATACATGGTTTCGTACATATTAACAATCGTTTCTTTCAAGTCAGGGAATTCAGCAGTTACATTATCTGCTACCTTTCTCAAGACTGGATCACCGTAACCTATAATTGGTAAAATCATTATTCTTGTATTAAGATTTATTAACCATCTAAGGAGTAAAACCCCTTTAAATATGGTGGGCAAAAATAGTAAAATTTTGGACAATGAATAAACGGATCTGGGTATTTAATATTTTTTTGTAATTCGATTATAATTAGTACTCTTTTTTTTATGGATAAATCCCACAATCCTTACCTTTGAAGACAATCTTACATCTATGATTACTAATATCAAAAATTTTATTGACAGTACTCATTTTACTAATGCCCTAAAAGTAACTTTTTCTGCAGTTATTCCTGCATTGTTATTTAGTTATTTAGGCTATTTCTCTACGGGATTTACCATAGCTTTAGGCGCTATTTTAACCTACCCCAGCGATATCCCTAGTAGTTTAAAACACAAAGTAAACGGAATGCTTGTTGCTGCTTTTACGGTTGCGGGAATGAACCTCATTATTAATTTTATACACCCATACCCTTTACTGTTTTATCCCGTTCTAGTTTTTCTGATCTTTTTAATGTCTATGATTTCCGTCTATGGACAGCGAGCTACAATGGTATCATTTTCTGGTTTGCTTGCTATATCGCTTGCCTTTGCTAATTTACACAGTGGCTGGGAAATGCTTCGCCATTCTGGTTTACTTTTGACAGGCGGATTATTTTACCTACTTATTTCTCTTTTGTTTTACTACATAAGACCTAATCGTTATATCCAACTGCAAATTGCGCAGGGTATTTTATTAACTGCAAAGTACCTAAAACTCAGAGGTGACTTATGGAAATTAAACTCTGATCGTAAAGAAATCACTAAAAAGCAATTGCATTTTCAGGTTGAATTGAACGCTATTCATGAAAACATAAGAGAAGTTTTGATCAGAAACAGAACTAATATAGGTTCATCAAATCAAAACAGAAAAATGCTAATTACTTTTATTTCTTTAGTGGAGATAATGGAATTAGCCATAGCTACTTCATTTGATCATAATAAATTACATCAAAAGTTTGACGCGCACCCTAAGGTTTTAGAAACCTATCAAAATCTTGCTTATAAACTGGCGGCTTGTTTAAAAAAAGTTGGCAAAAGCATTGAGGACAGGACAAAATATACATCAAAACATAATTTACTTACTGAGTTACAGAAGCTAGAAATTGCGATTACAGATTATGAAAAGCAGTTAGATAAAGGAGAATCAACAGAAGGCGTGTTGATGTTGATCAACATGCTACATTATGCAGAGAAGCAAGTTGAAAAAATTAAAACAATTGAACGTGCTTTTATAGAGAATATTCAAGCAAATGAATTTAAGGGTAGAGATAAAGATTTAGAAAAATTCATTTCTCCAAATACTTATTTATGGAATACTTTAATTGAAAATTTAAGTTTTTCCTCCACTGTTTTCAGACATTCCTCACGTTTGACAATTACCATCTTAATCGGTTTTATTATCGGACAAGTTCTGCCTTTTCAAAATACGTATTGGATCTTACTTACAATTGTAGTAATCATGAGGCCTGGCTACGGACTTACAAACCAAAGGACCTACCAAAGAATTTTTGGCACATTATTAGGGGGTGCAATAGCTTTTGGAGTTCTCCTATTTATAAATAATACAGCAATAACAGCGGCCCTAGCCATCTTAGCCATGCTTTTAGGGTTTACCTATACCCCGAGTAATTATAAAATTGGAGCAACTTTTGTAACTATCTATGTTGTGTTCATATACGCGATCTTAACCCCTAATATTACCGATGTAGTTCAATATCGCATTCTGGACACCTGTGTTGGAGCACTTTTGGCATTTTTAGCCAACTCCTTTATTTGGCCTTCATGGGAGTTTTTAAATTTATCCAAATTCATCAGTAAAGCTATTTCAGCAAATAGAAATTACTTAAACCAGATTTCTATTCTATATAATAAAAAAGGCGAAGTAACGACTGCCTATCGTTTGGCAAGAAAAGAAGCTTTTGTAGATATAGGAAACTTAATGGCATCGTTTCAAAGAATGATTCAAGAGCCAAAATCGAAGCAAAGTAAACTACAGCAGGTATATAAACTAACCGTGGTTAATCACTCTTTATTATCTTCCCTTGCATCATTAGGAACCTACATTCAGTCTCATAAAACAACACAAGCCTCAGAGGCATTTAATGAGGTGGTGAATGCTGTATTAAAAAATTTAGATTCTGCTATTTTGCTTTTAGATAATAAAGTTAGCACAGTAATGAATCCTGAACTTATTGACGAGAGCCTAAAAAAGAGATTTATAGAATTAAATAAAATTAGAGAACGAGAAATTAAAAGTAATGCACTTGAGGACGAAGCTGATTTTAAGTTAAAAATGCAAGAAGCTCAGTTAGTCATAGAGCAGTTAATATGGTTGACTAGTTTATCTGAAAATATTCTCAAAATAACAAAAACGTTACTGGCGGAAAAAAAAGAATCCCAATAGAGACTATTGGGATTTGTTTTATGTTTTAGTTATTTAATTTTAAGACGTCAGCCGTATTGTTTCTAACTTTAGCTAGCAATTCCGGTTGATCATTAAGCGTCTGACCATAGGATGGAATCATGGCTTTCATTTTTTTCTGCCATTCTGGAGTAGCTAATTGATCTTTAAAACATCTGTCTACTAACTCCGCCATAATTGATACTGCAGTAGAAGCTCCAGGCGATGCGCCTAATAGAACAGCTAAGCTACCATCAGCAGTATTGATTACTTCTGTTCCAAATTCTAAAATACCACCTTCTTTTTCGTCCTTTTTAATAACCTGAACCCTTTGTCCCGCACGTTCTAGAACCCAATCCTTAGATCGAGCACTTGGAACATATTCTCTAAGTGCCTCAATTCTATCTTTTGGTGACTGTCGAACCTGCTGAATTAAATATTTTGTCAGCGGAATATTCTTAATACCCGCAACAATCATTGGATAAATATTATCAGTCTTGATTGATAAAGGAAGATCAGAGTAGGATCCATTTTTTAAAAATCGAGTGGAGAATCCAGCAAACGGTCCAAAAAGTAATGCTTTTTGACCATCGATCATACGAGAATCTATATGCGGAACCGACATAGGCGGTGCGCCTACACTAGCTTTACCGTATACCTTTGCATCATGTTTCGCTATAACTTCAGGATTAGTGCATTTAAGCCATTGCCCACTTACTGGGAAACCGCCATACCCTTTACCCTCAGGAACGTCAGCTTTTTCTAATAGTGGGAGTGAACCACCACCAGCACCGATAAAAACGAATTTAGTATATATTTTTTTCTTCTGACCAGATGACAAGTCAGTTACTTTTAATCTCCACCTTCCGTCTTCTCGTTTATTAATTTTCCTAACCTCATTATGGAAATGCATTGTAACACCATCTAAACTTGTTAGATAATTGAACATACTTCGCGTTAATTCACCAAAATTAACATCAGTACCAATAGGCATATTAGTTGCAGCTACTTCTCCAGATTCTGCTCTACCCTCCATTACTAAAGGCATCCATTCTTTTAATTTAGAAAAATCAGTGCTATAAGTCATTTCCTTAAAAATAGGATTTGCTTGCAACGTATCAAAACGGTTTTTTAAGAACGCTACATTCTCAGCCCCCCAAACAAAACTCATGTGAGGAACACTTTTTATGAAATTTTCTGGCGCAGTAATCTTATTTTCTTGAACTAGGTAAGACCAAAACTGTCTTGAAACTTCAAATGATTCTGCAATACTAATCGCTTTTTTTGGATCGATAGTACCGTCTTCTTTTTGAGGTGTGTAATTTAATTCACAAAAAGCCGAATGCCCAGTTCCAGCGTTATTCCAAGCATCGGAACTTTCGGCAGCCGCAATATCTAATCTTTCAAAAATTTCAATTGTAATATCTGGTTGTAATTCTTTTAGCATCAGTCCTAAAGTAGCACTCATAATTCCGGCTCCTATAAGAACGACATCAGTATTTGAACGAATAATTGTATCAGGCATAGCACATTTTTTTAAAATGCAAAGATACTTTATATAGTTCCTAAAAAAAGTATAAAAATGAGGAAAAACTAGATTTAACAAAAAAAACTTTGTAGTTATTTTTCTCTATAAATTGAGTACTAAAACCTTTTTCTGTTTAGGTAATCTTGCAGCATAATGGTAGCTGAAATTTCATCAATCAATGCCTTATTTTGACGTTGCTTTTTTTTCATACCATTATCTATCATGGACTGAAATGCCATTTTAGAGGTAAACCGTTCATCTACACGAATAACCTTCATCTCCGGAAAATGATTCGTAAAATGGGTTACAAAACCTTTGATTATCGAAGCACTTTCTGAAGGTAAACCATTCATCTGTTTTGGCTCACCAATAAGCACCGCCTCTACGTTTTCTTTCAAAAAATAATCCTTCAAAAAAGCAATGGCTGTTGCGCTAGGAACAGTAGTCAATCCTGATGCAATAATTTGCATTTCATCAGTTACAGCTATACCTGTTCGTTTTTGTCCGTAATCAATAGCGAGAATTCTAGGCATTTGTTGTGTTTTAGAGTCTGCTAAATTAAGCTTTTTAACAATTCAATTACTAACTAAAGAAGTAAGAAACATCAGATATAGCTAAAACGCAATAAAATTGTTTATTGAATTAAAATAAATTATTTTTGAAAAAATTTTAAAATGAATAAAGATTTTTCTTATAGATCAGACATTGACGGCTTAAGAGCTATAGCAGTACTCATCGTTGTTTTCTTTCACGCTAATTTTTCGTGGATCCCCGGTGGCTATGTAGGTGTTGACGTGTTTTTTGTAATCTCAGGGTTTTTAATTACGAACACAATCGAAAAAGAAATACTTCAAAAAAGCTTTTCTTTTAAACAGTTTTATTTGAGAAGGATTAGGCGAATCATTCCCGTATTATTTTTTGTTCTACTTGTTTGTACTATTCCTGCTTATTTTATGTTTGCAAGTGATTTTGAAGCTTTCTCACGAACACTTATTCATACTATTGTTTCTACCAATAATATTCACTTATGGATAAACAACAAGCAATATTTTGCTGAAAACTCAGAGCTTATGCCGCTCTTACATACTTGGTCTTTATCTGTAGAAGAACAATTTTATTTTATATGGCCGGCTATTCTTTTGATGCTATCTAAATTAAAATCGATTAAAGTCAAAAGAATTGCCATTCTCTGCATCTTATTTATTTCGCTACTATACTCCATTTATTTGACTGATACAGATCAAAACACAGCATACTTTTTACTTCAAGGAAGATTTTTTGAACTGGGCATAGGAGCAACATTAGCCGTTTTTTGGCAATCGCTGCCTCTAGCTAAAAAAATGATTAACACTATCTTATCTATAGTTGGACTGTTACTAATCTTACTACCTGCAGTCTTTTTACAAAAAGAAAGTTTATTTCCTGGTATAAATGCTTTGTGGCCTTGTCTAGGGGCTGCACTTTTAATATACTCTAATAAAGGAAATGACAGAAATGAGGGATTGGTTAATACAATTTTACGAAATAAATTCATTGTTCTTATTGGTACCATTTCCTATTCGATGTATTTATGGCATTGGCCACTATTTGCCTTTCTTAAATATTTTGGTATCGAACTCATTGGAGCAACTAGGATAAGTGCGTTACTGATTATCTTTCTACTATCATATTTAAGCTGGAAATACATTGAGCAGCCATTTCGAACCACCTTAAAATTCAATTTCAAGAAAACACTGCTTTATATAATGCTACCTGTTGTAGCAATCTCAGTTAGCATTTATGGAATTGTGGACAAATTTGATGGTTTTCCTGACCGCTATCCTACCTTGTCTGAATTCAATCCCAAAACTAATTACCCGAGTAACCTCAGAAAAAATTGTTTTGATAAATTTAAAATAGGTAACTGCGAAGAGTGCTTTTTAGGAATTGAAAAAGACAGTTTGAATGGTGTTCTAATTGGAGACTCATTCGCTAACCATACTGCTGCATTTTTAGATGTTCTAGCAAAAGATGCTAATATGTACATTCATGATTCAGCCGCTGGAGGGTATCCAATATTAGTGAATCATGATGATGAAAACAAACCTACTAAGGATGAAAAATATGGTCTAGATAGATTAACATATGCAAAGCAATTTAAAACAATATTCATTGCTGCTAACTGGAACAATATTAGTAGATCAAAAATAAATAGCAATCGAGTTTTAAATAGTATTGAAGAACTAGTAAAACTAAATAAAAAGGTAGTTATTTTTGATTGTCTCCGAGCACTGCCGGAAATGAAATTACATAAATTAATGTTGACAAAAGCTTACCCTAAAAATTATCACGAAAGTTATATCTTTGCACCAAAACCGAGAACTAGCGATTATTTAGTGTACAAAATTCAAAAAAGATTTCCTCAGGTAATTATTATTGACATGAATGAAAGCGTGAAAATTGACCAAACACATTTTACAACCCAAATAGACAACTCTATTGTCTATAGAAATGAAGACCATTTGAACACGAGTGGAGCTGAACTTATGGCTAAGAAATATTTAGAATTACATACAAATCCATTAAAAAAATTATAAAAAAAATGAACTCATTACAAACAATTATAGAGCAAGCATGGGAGAACAGAGCTCTGCTTCAAGAGGAAACTACTACTACTGCCATTAGAGAAGTTATTGAACTACTTGACGCAGGGAAATTACGTGTTGCAGAACCTAAGGGTGACGGATGGCAAGTAAACGAATGGGTAAAAAAAGCTGTAGTAATGTACTTTCCTATTCAAAAAATGGAAACGTGGGAAGCAGGAATTTTTGAGTACCATGACAAAATGCTTCTTAAAAAAGACTACGCTGAAAAAGGAGTTCGTGTAGTTCCAGGTGCATCAGCTCGATACGGATCTTTTATTTCAAGTGGTGTAATTATGATGCCAAGTTATGTTAATATTGGTGCTTATGTAGATGCTGGTACTATGGTTGACACATGGGCTACAGTGGGAAGTTGTGCTCAAATAGGTAAAGATGTTCACTTAAGCGGAGGTGTTGGTATTGGTGGTGTATTAGAACCATTACAAGCAGCACCAGTTATTATTGAAGATGGTGCTTTTATCGGCTCTCGCTGTATAGTAGTTGAGGGAGTTCACGTTGGTAAAGAGGCCGTTCTTGGAGCTAACGTATGCTTAACCGCTTCAACAAAAATAATAGATGTTACAGGAGATACTCCAGTTGAAATGAAAGGTTTTGTACCTGCTCGTTCAGTAGTTATCCCAGGAAGTTATACTAAAAAGTTTGCTGCGGGTGAGTTTCAAGTTCCATGTGCATTAATCATAGGTACGCGTAAGCCATCAACTGATTTAAAAACTTCATTGAACAATGCTTTACGTGAATACGACGTAGCAGTATAAATTAATACAAATAAAATTATCATGAATATTGGCTTTGAAGCAAAAAGAGTTTTTCACAATAAAACAGGTTTAGGCAATTACAGCCGTGACTTGATTCGTATTCTTAGCCAATATTCTGCTAATAACAAGTACTTCCTATACAATCCGAAGCAATCAAAGGAGAATTTGTTTACTACCAATGAAAGCAACGTATTTGAAAAGAAACCTAGAACTCCTTATTACACGAAGTTCTATAACCTGTGGAGGCAAAAAGGTATAGTAGCCGATCTGATTCAAGACGAGATTACTCTTTTTCATGGTTTATCGGGAGAAATTCCAATGGGATTAAAACAAAAGAACATAAAAAGTATCGTGACTATTCATGATCTTATTTTTATGCATTACCCCGAGTTGTATTCCTTTTTTGATAGAAAAATACATTATTTTAAATTCAAAAAGGCGGCAACACATGCAGACAAAATTATTGCAATTAGCGAGCAGACAAAAACTGATATTGTACGATTTTTGAAGGTCGATCCTGCAAAAGTACAAGTTATATATCAAGGTTGTAATGCTGTTTTTAAAGAAGAATATAGTTGTGATGAAAAAACCGAAGTTGCAAACCGCTACCATCTTCCAAAGGAATTTATTTTGAACGTAGGAACAATAGAAGAGCGAAAAAATGCACTTACAATTGTAAAAGCGATCAAAAATATTGATACAACCTTAGTTTTAGTAGGAAAAGAAACAAAGTATAGTGCTGCAATAAAAACCTATATTGCAAAAAATAACATGAGCCACAAAGTTATTTTTCTAAAAGGGCTAACTAGCAAAGATTTAGCTATAACCTATCAGCTGGCTACCGTATTTGTATATCCTTCTATTTTTGAAGGTTTTGGAATCCCAATTATCGAAGCATTATTTTCCAAAGTTCCTGTGATTACCAATAAATTTGGCGTTTTCCCAGAAGCAGGAGGACCTGATAGTATTTATATCGATCCAAATAACACTGAAGAATTAGAATCAGAAATCAAAATACTACTAAATGATGCTAATTTGCGAACTACCATTTCTGAAAAAGGTTTTGAGTTTGTGCAGCAATTTAATGATGAAGTGATCTACCAAGAGTTGAACCAACTTTATCAATCAATAATGGATAATTAAAATTAATTATTACGATTAACTGTACTATGACTACAACATTATTAGTAACTACTTACAACTGGCCAGAAGCATTGAATTGTACCTTAAAAAGTATCGAAAAACAATCTGTTATGCCTGATGAAATAATCATTGCCGATGACGGCTCTACACAAGAAACAGCTGATTTAATTAAACTTTGGCAACAAAAAATAAAAACCCCCATTATTCATTCGTGGCAGGAAGATGATGGATTTAGAGCTGCAGCCTCGAGAAACAAGGCAATTGCGAAAGCATCAGGAGAATATATAATTATGATCGATGGTGACTTAATTTTACACCCTAATTTTATACTGGATCATATTAAACATTCTAAACCAAATCAATTCTCCATTGGAACTAGAGTACTTTTGACCGAAAACTACTCTAAAGAAGCAATCAAAAATGACTTACATACCTTTGATATCCAAGGTGACAACATAATTTCAAACGCGAAAAATAAGATTAATAATTCTTTTTTATCAAACCTAATAAGCTACAAAACTAAAAGTTATAAGCAAGTGCGATCATGTAATATGGCATGTTTTAAAAATGATTTAGTAAAAGTTAATGGTTTTAATGAAGACTTTATTGGTTGGGGTCGTGAGGATACTGAACTTGTAGTTAGATTATTAAACGCTGAAATCGTTAGAAAAAACATTAAATTCAATGCAAACGTATTGCATATTTATCATAAAGAAAATAGTAAAAAAATGTTACCCGCTAATGATTTAATACTTGAAAAAGTGATCAATCAAAGATTGAAAAGATGTGACAATGGGTTGGATCAATACCTATGATTCAAATCGATTTCTCCATTCTTGAACGATTTTATCATCTGTAAATTTTTCTAAAACCTTATGCGATTCTTCCACGTATTGAAGCCTCAAAGAATCATTTCTCATGAGTTTTTCCATACTTTCTGCAAAAGCTTTGTGATCATTTCTAGGAACTACCAATCCCGATACTCCATTTTGAACTAGGTCAGCAACACCTCCATGACTAGCTGTCGTTACTATAGCATTGCGGTAACAAATAGATTCAACTAGACCCATCCCTAAACCTTCACAGTTAGAAGACAATATAGATATTTTACTAGCAGATAAATGAGTACCGATATCTGTAACCATTCCTTTAAATACAATATTTTTAATATTATTTTTTGCAGCATAACTCTTCATTTTATCACCAATTGCACCATCACCAAGAATATGTAATTCCCAGTTAGGATACTTATGTGCAATTTGCTTCCACGCTTTTACTGTCATGAACGAATTTTTATGTTTATCTTCCAATCGAGACAAATATACAATGACATTATCTTTAAGGTTAACATCACAATAAATTCTATTTACATCTATATGTAAAGGGTTATATATTGTAAACACTTTATCAAGTACTTGTGGCGAATTCCTATATAATTTTTTTATTTCGTTGGCTGACCCTTTACTAACACAGGCTATACCATTCTCAGATAATAACAAATAGTTTTTTAGCTTTAAAATCTTAAATGGTCTAAAACATTGAGCAACCAAATATTTAACGGCCAAAAATGGCTTATTCAGCATATCCGATACTGAGATATACTTGTCTAAATAGGCATGTGGTGAACCATGATACTGCGGAATAGCTTTGACTCCTGCACGCTTTGCTGCCTTTAGCAAAGCAATCGAAACGGACATATTGTCTCCAGAAAATATTAAATTTTTTATTTTAAGTTCAGTAAACTGTTTAAACAATTTTTCTTCAAGCTCTTTTGTAGAGGACCTCAAATTTAAGTATTTTATCGAATTAGGATAAGGAAAATGAGGGGTTTCAAAATTATTGTGTTGTGAAAGCAAATACTCCACTTCAATACCAGAGGCTATGAATAGATTAATTAAACTACAACTTACACGCTGAACACCTCCTATTGGAGTGTGATCAACTATAAAAAAATCAATTTTTAGTTTATCCATAGATTTTGAAAATTCTTGTTTGCAAATATAAAATATAATACATTTGATACTAAAAAAACCAGATGAATTCTCAAAAAATATCAGCCGCTATACTGACTTTTAATAATGAAAAACACATCGAAAATGTTCTAAAAAAACTATATTGGTGTGACGAAATCATTATCATGGATTCGTACAGTACCGATGCTACGCTAGATATTTGTAAAAAGTACAACGCCACCGTTTTTCAAAACAAATTTGAAGGGTTTGGAGCTCAAAAGCAACTATTAATGTCTAAATGCAAAAACGAGTGGATTATATCTATTGATTCAGACGAAATCCTAAGTGATGAATTAATAAAAAACATCACCAATTTAACAGTAAAAAACTTCGATGATAATGCTGGATTTTTAATCAAAAGAAGACATATTTTTTTAAATAGAAGATTTAATCATGGTAAGGAAAGTAACATTTGGATCTTACGATTATTTAATAAAACTAAAGGAGGAGTTACAGATAATGTCGTACATGAAAGCATACAAATAACTGGCGCCACCGCCAAAGTAAATGGTGACCTACTGCATTATACTATTGACGAACTAAAAGAAGCTATTTCTAAAATGGACAGGTATGCTCAATTAAAAGCAGAGGAATATTATAAAAGAGGTAAGAAAAGCACTTGGTTTAAACTTTACATCAACTTTCCGTTTACTTTTTTCAGAGAATATATTTTAAACCGCAATTTCATGAATGGATACGAGGGCTACTTATGGGCAATTTTAGTAGCGCAAGGTGCTGGCTTAAAGTATCATTATTTGAGAGAAATGTACATCAAATCAACTTAAAACTTCCTATGTTTCCACCTTCTATGTGTCCACAAATAAAATTCTGGTGCTGCTACAATTTGAGCTTCTACTTTTCTAAGGAATAAATCAGTGATTTCATAATTTGGTATCCCTTCAGTGTTTTCGGCTAAAATTTCGAACTCTGCTTCATAGAAACCTCTTTTTACTTTGGTAACTTTAAGATAAACGACGGACATATCATATTTCTTTGATAGGAACTCTGCACCAGTATAAACTGGAACATCGATATTCATAAACGGAGCCCAATGAGTTTTGGGCTTCGATTGAGGCGATTGATCACTCACAAAACCATAGATCACTTTTTTACCAAGTTTAACATTTTCAGCTATTACACTTGAGCTGTCATTGGTATGTATTAAACGTGTATTAAACTTAGAGCGTATCTTTATAACTAGACGATCAAAATACTTATTATTTATTTTTTTATAAATGCCATATCCTTCATATGTGATTTTAGTATTCATAATGATAGCCCATTCATAACTAGCATAATGTGCCAACATCATGATCACACTTTTACCTTTCTTTTCAAAATCTAAATAAGTTTCTAAATTTTTAAAGACAAAACGTTTCTCTATTTCATGTTTAGAGATAGACATTGTTTTCATCATCTCAAGAAACATATCACACATATGTTTGTATGCTTTTTTCTCAACAATTGATCTTTCCTCTGCAGACAAATGTGGTAGAGCTAAAGCAATATTATCCCGAACTACTTTTCTTCTATAACGCATGATGTAGTACACCAAAAAGAAAATAGTATCAGACAAAATATACAACAATCTAAAAGGTAAGATCGAAATAAATAAAATAAGCGGATAAACTAAAATAAATAGGAGAAGTTGCATTGTGTTTTATAAAGGTAAAATAGTATTGATTTAATATCTTTGCAAATATAAACAATTACAATGCAAGAAGAAATCTTAAAAGCATACGAAGTCATTAAAGATGGTGGTATTATTCTTTACCCTACTGATACGGTTTGGGGAATAGGTTGTGATGCTACTAATGCTGAAGCTGTCGCCAAAATATACAAATTAAAGCAACGTGCCGAAACCCAAAGCATGATTGTTTTAATGAGCGGTGAGAAGATGATGTACAATGTTTTCAAAGAAATACCCGAGGTAGCTTGGCAGATAATGGACTTATCCGAAAACCCAACTACATTGGTTCTTGACGGACCAAGAAACGTAGCTCCCAACTTAATTGCTCCTGATAAAACGCTAGGAATACGCATTGTAAAAGAGCCTTTTTGTTTCAAATTATTGGAGCGAATGAAAAAACCACTTGTTTCCACCTCAGCTAACATAACAGGTCAACCTACTCCTAAAAGTTTTAAAGAAATAAGTCCCGAAATTATAAAGGGTGTAGACTATGTTGTAAATTTGCACAAGGATAAAATTGCTGGAAAACCATCAACGATTATCAAGTTAACCAGTGATTCGCAGGTAAAAGTAATTCGGAAATAGCTAATAATTGGAGATCGTAAATATAGGACCACAGATTCGCAGATTAAAATTTTTAATTTATGGAAGAGTATTTATATGCTGATGAAACTTATACGATAATTGGAATTCTATTTGAAGTTCATAAAACTTTAGGGAAAGGTTTCTCAGAAATAGTCTACAAAGATGCTTTAGAATTTGAATTTGGCATAAACAACATTCCATATGAGCGTGAAAAAGAGTATTCAGTGAACTATAAAAACACCATTTTAAAACACCGATTTTACGCCGATTTTGTCCTTTATAAATCTATAATTTTAGAAGTTAAAACTGTAGATTGTTTTAATAATAGCCATTATAATCAATGCTTAAATTATCTAAAAGTGTCAGGTAATGAATTAGCATTGCTAGTAAACTTTAATTCTAATTCCTTAGAATACAAACGAATTATTCGCACAAAAAAATAAAAAATCTGCGCATCCGCGGTAGAAACATATGAATTACAAAGAAGCATTACATAATAAAATTTTTCAAGTTATCTCTCAAGCATCTCAAGAACTAAACATTGACAGCTATGTTATAGGTGGTTTTGTAAGAGATTTGATTTTAAAAAGAGATTTTAAAAAAGACATTGACATTGTCGCTGTTGGTAGCGGAATTGAACTGGCATTACAAGTATCTAAATTACTTCCTGAAAAACCTAAAGTACAAGTTTTCAAGAACTACGGCACCGCTATGCTTCGTTTTGAAGATACTGAAATTGAATTTGTTGGTGCTCGTAAAGAGTCCTACCACTTTGAAAGCCGAAATCCAGTGGTTGAAGATGGCACTCTTCAAGATGATCAAGACCGTCGGGATTTCACCATAAATGCCTTGGCAATATCCTTGAACAAAAATAATTATGGTGAACTACTTGATCCTTTTGATGGATTGAAAGATATCGAAAAAAAGATCTTAAAAACACCTCTTGACCCTGATATAACCTACTCAGATGACCCGCTTCGTATGATGCGTGCCATACGTTTTGCTAATCAACTAAATTTTGAAATTGAAACAAATTCGTTGCAGTCGATTACTAAAAACGCAGATCGAATTAAAATTATTTCAGGAGAACGCATTGTCGATGAATTGAATAAAATACTTTCGACTGATAAACCATCAATTGGTTTTTTAATACTATATAAAACAGGACTTCTCGACATTCTTTTACCGGAGCTAACCGCTTTAAACAATGTAGAAGAAATTGAAGGTCAAACACACAAAAATAATTTTTATCATACTCTTGAAGTAGTTGATAACATATGTCCAAATACGGATGACGTTTGGCTAAGATGGTCGGCTTTATTGCACGATATTGGAAAAGCGCCAACAAAACGTTTTAACAAAAAGCAAGGATGGACTTTTCACGGGCATGAATTTCTTGGCGGAAAAATGGTAAAAAAGATATTCGAACGTTTGCACATGCCGTTGAACCATAAAATGAAGTTTGTTCAAAAAATGGTTATCATGAGTTCACGACCTATTGTTTTGTCTCAGGAAACAGTAACAGACTCAGCTGTGAGACGTTTAGTATTTGATGCGGGAGAAGATGTAGAAAATTTGATGACACTTTGCGAGGCTGATATCACCACTAAAAATCCATCAAAATTCAAAAAATACCACAATAACTTCATTATTGTTCGAAAGAAAATCGTTGAAGTTGAGGAGCGTGATCAGATACGGAATTTTCAACCTCCTATTACTGGAGAAGAAATTATGGAGCTATACAACCTAAAACCTTGTAGAGAAATTGGCGTACTAAAAGAGGCGATTAAAGAAGCTATTTTAGAGGGAGATATTCCCAATGAGTATCAAGCTGCTTATGATTTTATGCAAGTACGAGCAAAGAAGTTGGGATTAATTAAAGTTTAACTTTTGTGTATTTTATTTCCATGTCTAAAAAAGATAATTTTATATAAAAATAATTCAAGTGAAAAAGTATTTTTTAAAATCGGCACAAATAGCGTTAGTACTAGTATATCTAGTGATTTTTGCAGGCGCATTCGTTAGACTAACTGGGTCCGGAATGGGTTGTCCTGATTGGCCAAAATGCTTTGGATACTACATTCCTCCAACAGAGCAGAGTGAACTATTGTTTACTTCTGGTAAAGAATACGATAAAGGGCAGGTCATTATTAAAGAGGAGTCCCTTTTAGTTGCGAAAACTGATTTTGTATCTACATCAAATTTTGATGAAGCAAATTGGGAAAAATACACCAAACACGACTATGCTATTTTTAATCCTATTCATACTTGGGTTGAATACATCAATCGTTTATTGGGTGCATTAGCTGGAATTGCCTGCGTGATTACCTTTGGTTTATCTTTTGGATACTGGAAAGAGAATAAAAAAATCATCATGCTAACCTTCTTAATTTGCGCTTTAATGGGTTTCCAAGCGTGGTTAGGAAAAACCGTAGTTGATTCTGTTTTAAATCCTTTTAAAATTACGACACATATGCTAGCTGCATTATTAATTGTTGCCTTGCAATTGATTGTTATATATGGTGTAAAAGAAAACAAGAAAACTATTGTCTTCAACAAAAAATTCAATTTGATTTTGATTGCATCTTTGCTATTAACTATTGTTCAAATCGTTTTAGGAACTAGCGTAAGAGAGCATGTTGATCATATCTCAGAAACAGGTGCACCTTCAATCATGTGGCTTCAAAACCCAACACTTTCATTTTACATACACCGTTCGTTTTCCATAATCGTATTACTGACTAATTTATATTTACTATTTTTAAACAAAAAATTAGTACTTGGATTCACAAAGTTAAATTGGGTGTTTTATATTTTACTAATTGAAATTGCTTCTGGAATTAGTATGTATTATTTTGATTTCCCTTTTGGAACTCAAACTATACATATTGTTCTAGCAACACTATTATTTGGTATTCAATTTTATTTAATTTTGGAATCGAAAACAAAAAAAGTACTTTCGTAACACATTTATACAACTGACTATATTGTCGCATTTCCTCGTTCATTAACTTAAAATGTCAAAACTTGCTGCTCAAGATAAATTTCTTGACCTATCAGATTACGGGAGATCCTTTGGAACTATGCTCGCTAATCTATTAAAAAACACACGGTTTACTCCTATTCACGTAACATTGCTATTTGGAGTATCAGGATTGCTTGCTATTTATTTTATTTTGGAAAATCAATTTTATCTTGCTGGATTTTTTATCATTTTAAAGTCAGGCATTGATGCCGCAGATGGTGAGTTAGCACGTATTAAAAATACACCGTCTTACACCGGACGCTATTTAGATAGCGTGTTTGATATTATTCTGAATTTTCTTTTTCTTGTAACTATTTGGTACATAACCGAAACCTCTTTCATAATGACATTAGGTGCTTTTTTTTGTATTCAACTACAAGGAACACTTTACAATTACTACTACGTAATTTTGAGAAATAAATCTGTAGGAGGTGATACAACAAGCAAGATTTTTGAATACAAATCACCCAAAGCGCTAGGAAATGAGAGTCAAAAAGCAGTTGATATTTTATTCCAAATTTATAATGTTGTTTATGGAGGTTTCGATAAGATAATTCACATGCTGGATAGCGATGCGTACAAAGTAAAAACGTTTCCGAACTGGTTTATGACCCTAGTCTCTCTCTACGGTCTAGGTTTTCAATTATTGATCATTGCCTTGATGCTTGCACTTAATTTAGCATCCTATGTAATACCGTTTTTTATAGCATACACAATTTTGATTTTCGTTTTAATTGCAATAAGAAAATCAGTTCTCAAGGTCGAAGATCAGCGTTACTAAAACAACAGATCGAAATATCATAACATTTCCCGAAAAAACTATAAAACCTTGTACTTCATTTAGTAGCATCTTTGTAATAGACATTTATTAATTATTAAATCTATATATTATGCCAAATTCAGAGGAAATAAAAGGAAACTGGAATGAAATGAAAGGTAAATTAAAGCAAAAATATGCTGAACTTACCGAAGATGATTTGTTATTCGAAGAAGGAAAAGATGACGAGATGTGGGGAAAACTACAGCAAAAATTAGGTAAGACTAAGAAAGAGATTATGTCTTTATTTGAATAAAAATTATCTATTAGTTGAAAAATCCCCAATTGAATTATTTTGAAATAATTCAATTGGGGATTTTTTTTACTATTTTATTTACTTAACCAATCTTTAAAGTCTGCTACTTTTTCTCGACTTACTATAACATCTTCTTCTTTATAGGATGGCAAAATTACCTTAAGTCGCGAATTGCTGTACACTACGATTTCTTTTATTGCTTTCATTGGAACGATGAACTTACGGCTAATTCTATAGAAGTCCTTAGCATCTAATTCTTGTTCCATTATCTCAAGTGTCGACTCAATGAGATAATCTCTATTATCAAAAGTATGAATATAAGTCCCTTTATTTTCGCTGTAAAAACATTCGATTTCTTCGATGCTAATTACCTTCAAAAGTTGACCTATCTTTACCGTAAATCTCTTTTTGTACTCTTTGTCAAAAGGATTGGCGAGCATTCTTTTTATCTCGTCAAAATCAAGCTGTAGCTTCTCTTCTTTAGGTAAACGTTCTCTAAATTTTAAAACAGCAGATGCTAAGTCATCCTCATCGATAGGTTTTAAAAGATAATCTATACTATTCAATTTGAATGCTCTAAGCGCAAATTCATCATAAGCCGTAGTGAAAATGATAGCACTTTTAATCTCGATTTTTTCAAAAATCTCAAATGACAACCCATCCGATAATTGAATGTCTAAAAAAATCAAATCAGGATGTTCATTTTTAGAAAACCACTCAATAGCTTCAGCAACCGAATGCAACATCACTCCCACTTCAATATTTAGTTTATCTAATTTTCTTTGTAATAGTCTTGCTGCTGGTTTTTCGTCTTCGATTATGATTGTGGTCATATAGCTATTTCTTAAGTTTAGAGTATTTAGTAATTGGTAATTATCAACATAAAATTAATCAAAAACATGACTTTCCAGTAAACTCCAGTTTTGGATAAAATCTATTTTTGGATCTGAACAAAGATACACGGGAATATTATTTTCCTCGTCAATTACGTATTTATGCTTTATCATTTTTACTAATTTACAAGTTTTAAAAAATTTTTCAATTACCCGTTTTTCATTTCCAATACTGATACAAAATTCACCTTTAGTATTCCCAGTCCCCCAAGACCAGAAACTACCATGAGCACACACAGGATTAGGTAATTTGTATTTTTTTCCTATTATCTGAATGGCTCCCGCTTCACCATAATTTTCAGCCCAGATCATATATTTTTTTCTTTCACTTGATGGTAATGATTGGTACAAGTTATGCACTAACTGCACTTGCTCCTCCCAGCCAAACATATCAGCAAAATCATCTGTTAAAATAACTCGGCCGTCATCTTCAGGTTTTAGATTCAAATAGGAAACATAGGTTGAAATGGGAAGAACTGGAATTGCATGCGGTATAAAAGGGATTATAGGTATAAATAAAGCGGCTGCAACTGCATAATTCCATTTAGGACTGCCTTGAAGCAATCTTTCTACTTTAACTGCTCCTGCAGCAAAAAGTATTGGATACATGGCAAAAAAGTAGTACTCTTTTGACTGCATAAACCACATCACAATGAAAGTAACCACCGCTGCGATTCCCATGACCTTATACTCTTTTAGTTTGGAATCAAAAAAATAAGCATACAATCCTATCAAGCTTATAGACAAAACTAAGGGGTGTTTCAATTGTCCTAACACAAAATCAAAAATTCCGTTTTGATTTAACTGACTTTCTTTTAATTTTTGTAAATGTAGTAAAGCAGGAAAACCATGATCATATTGCCAAAATACATTTGGCAGGAAAATTATTAAAGTAATTAATCCTCCTACATAAAGCGTTCTGTTTTTAAATAAAATGCCCTTTTGATAAAAGAAAAGCCCGATCACTATTCCCATAATCCAAATTAGGAAAGTGTATTTATTCATCAATCCTAAACCACAAGATATTCCTAAATAAATAAGCAATTTTTCATTTTTAGAATTAAAATATTTCAATAAAAAGTAAAACCCTACTATCCAGAACAACTGATCAAAAGCAACTGGTTGAAACAACATATGATTGCGATAATATGGTATAAAAGATAAAACTGCAGTTCCAGCAAGCAAAACTGCCTTCTTTTTTCCTCCAAGCTCTATAGCAACTAAACAGCACAATACCAGAATTAGAACACCCGCCAAAGTGGAAAAAAAACGAACTCCTGACAAGGAATAACCAAAAACAAAATGAGCAACTTTACCAACTAAAGCGATAAACGGCGGAAATTCAAAATATCCCCAAGCAAAGTGCTCACTTGCTGATAAATGCAACAGTTCATCTCTATGGAAACCATAATTATGATTTCCATAAAGATGAATAACTAATTTTATGATTGTTAGTATTATTAAAATAGGAAAGTACTTTTTCATTAAATCATTTTTGTAATTAATAGAGGTAAAAACTGAATTACTCCCATTTTTCACTTTGATCCTTTTTCATGAATTCCTGGATTTTCTTTTCTTCCCAATCGGTTCCAAAAAATAAGTCTCTACCAAAAACCGACAATCCGTGGGCAGCTAAACCTATTCCCCAAAAAAGTGCGGTACTCCAGGTTTCCCATTTCATTAATATTTCTGAGATATTATCACTGCTATTAAAATTCGAAAAAATAATAAAAGCATTTACAAGTACAAACACTATCGAATGAACATAAAACCCCTTAATCCTTTTAACTCGCTTGTAGGCTAAGTTATATAACTCATCAGGGTTATTGCCTTGTTCTTGATAATTTTCAAACATTCTTCTTCTATAACGTCCCATAGTCTAGTCTTTTATTTGTTTGCTCCTTTTTTTTGATTTTCTTGCTCTTTGGTCATGAGTTCCTTTATTTTTTGTTCTTCCCAATCGTGGCTCATAAAAGGCATATAATTAAAAACCTTTAAAGCATGAATAACTACTCCTATTCCCCATCCAAATAGAGGCCAATAAAACCACAAATGGTTTGGCGAAGTCCATAAATTAAGTACTAAGAGCCCTAAATTAACAAACACGTAAGAGGCTAGATTACTATAAAATCCTTTAATTTCATCAACTCTCTTTTTAGCATTAAAATATCGCTCGTCTTGTATATATGTATTTTCCATAATTATTTCCATTTTTGTTTAGATGTGTCTTTCTCTAAAATCTCTTGAATTTTGCGCTCTTCCCAGTTTTTACCGTATCCGAAAACTTGTAAGGCATGCATCACTAAACCAAATCCCCAGCCAATAGCCGAAAACCAAAACCAGTGAAATTGTGGCGAAAATTTGAGGTTGATAAAAATCAAAAATGGGATTACACAACAATACGAAATCAAGTTTCCATAAAACCCCTTTAGTTCTTCTACTCTTTTTTTAGCTCTAAAATAAGCATTGTTCTCATTATAATTTGCTGCTGCTTCCATAACAGTGGTTTGTTTTGTTAAAATTGGTATTTTGACCGTAAATGTTTTTTCGTTTTGTTCTATCATCACTTTTCGCTTCGTGATTATCGCATAGCGATTGATTATATTTTGTAGTCCTACACCTTGCCTATCTTGTAACACTTCCTTTTTTTGGTAGTCATTTTGAATTACTAAAAAACCGTTCTCAATGTAAATTCTAATTTGTAACGGTCTTTGAGCGCTTATCACATTATGTTTTACTGCGTTCTCCAATAAAAGCTGTAGTGATAGTGGCACTACTTTGGCTTCTGGATCTGGATTTATTACTTTTAATTCGTACTCCAAACTGTCCTCAAAACGCATTTTTAATAAATTCATATATGTTTTGGCGAAAGCCAATTCTTCCTCGACAGAAACCAATTCTTTGTCTTTTTGTTCCAAAACATACCGATAAACTTTGGACAATGAAGTGGTAAAACGTTGCGCATTGTCTGGGTTTTCTTCTATCAAGGAACTTAAGACGTTTAAGCTATTAAATAAAAAATGAGGGTCTATTTGATTCTTTAAACTTTCAAACTTGGCATTAGCAGTACCTGCAATTATTTTTTGTTCTTTTACTTTGTTCTCGTTATATGCCTTGTAGAAATAGATCAAATGAATTCCTAATAATATTACAAATGTTGTAATCGTAGCCACAATGTAATTTGCTGGTTTTCCATTAGTCAGAAAATCCGATAAAGTACCACCTTCTATAACTACATCTTCAAAAATCCGCAACAAGAATATGACAAATAAGGAAAGAAAAAATGAACTTAAAAACCCAACTACAATTCTTCTTATTGAATACTTTCGACTTTCAAAAAAAGTATCTAAGTACATGTATAAACATGCATTAGAATAGTACAACACCATTCCGTAAAGCATTGTGTATAAAAAATTGATTTTTAAATGGTTATCAAATTTTATAACGCCTCCGTTCAGAACATCAATTATAAGTAATACTACAAAAATCGACAGAGAAATAAAAAATGCTCTTGGAAACTCTTTTAAAAATCTATTTATATTCATCTTTATTTTTTGAATAAAATCTTGTTTACTATTTACATTTGGCTTGTGCAGCTAAGGCTCTATCTAATCCCCAACTTGGTGAGAACAAAGTTTCAGGCTTAAAAGTAGCAAAAAGTCCAATAGCTTTTTCTATTTGAGCACACATGGGTTTTGTATCGGTTCCCCAAAACTGCGCCGCTCCTATTTCAAACTCTGCTTTACCAAAAATAACTCTCGGATTGTTTGGAGCCAATGCTTCTGCTTTACCATATAATCCCATAGTTGCTCCCGAGAGCTTTTGTCCATTAGTCATAGGGTCAAAACTTATCCAAGCCGTATTAATCATCGCTTGCATCACTAAAAGCTCGGCGTTAGTTTCATCTTTAGCAAGTTCTAAACTAAGTGCGTTTTGAGCTTTAGTTAGTAATAAGGTAACTTTCTCTTTGCCTTTGGTTCCAAAAGCAGTTGTTGTGTTTACCAAAGCTACATAATAATTAGGTAACCATTTGTTGGGCTCAGCAGCGGCAATTCTTTCGAATAAATCTGAAGCTTCGGTATTTTTTCCTTCTTTCCAAAGTCCAAATGCTTTTCCCATTCCTTGTTCAAATTGCCCTGCGCTCGCTGGAGCAACTGATTGTTGGCCTTGAGCCGAAATAAAAGTAATTACAAATAATGTGAATGCGGTCATTAATTTAGTCATGATTTCTAGTTTTAAAATTGATTACTATTTTGTTGATGATTAAAACGTTGTTTATTTATAGTTCAAAAGTAGCGCTGATGTATTTCTAATTAAATTTAATAGTACTGAACTGTCGCTTTTTGAGGATGAATCGGTTATTGGGTCCAAAGTTTGAAAGTCTAAAGTCTAAAGTGAGCATTGTTGCTAGTAATACTTTTAGGTCTTAAAAATCTTAATTTTGGACCTGTTACAACTTGCGACTTTCAAACTTGCGACTAATTATAAATTCTTCAACTGATTGTCTTTTTTGTCATTGCTGATGGTCCAAAAGAAACCAACGAAAAAGAATCGATCAGCAGTTGGAATAATTTCTTTTCTGTTATAAAAACCAGTATTATCCGGATTCCTGGCGTAATCGTACCCGAATACATTTTGCGTTCCCAAGACATTTGAAACCGAGAAATACAAAATCTTTTGTTGACTGATTAGATAGGCCCAATTAAAACTAAGGTTGTTGTATGCCTTTGTTTTTCCGTTCATGAATTGAGTTTCATTAGGATTATTATAAGGACGACCCGAGCTAAACGAATTAGTAAATCCTATTTGTGAGCGCCAATCAGTGATGAAATATTTAGTAACGATGGACAAAGAGTGATCTGCTACAAAATTAGGAGTTGCAGCGGTAGGGAAGTTTTTATAATCTCTTTCCGTATCGATGTACGAATAGGACAACCAATATTCTAAATTCTTAATAGTTTTGCCATCTCTCCAAAAGATATCCAATCCCTTTGCCAAACCTGATCCTGTATTGTTAAAAACAGAATTGTAAGCAATCGCTGGCGTATCGTATTTTACTAAATTGTCATATCCTTTATAATAGGTTTCAGCTCTAAATGTCTGATTGTCTTTGCTGTATTGAAAATTAAGAATATAATGCGAAGCTCTCTCACTTTCAAACTGATGTAATTTAGAATATTTGATATAATCTACGCCAGGACTTTGAGTAAAATAACCATAGGCCATAGAAAACTGACTATTTTTTGACACCTTATACGCCATCGAAATTCGTGGCGCTATAGCCGTTTCATCAAGCAAATCATTGTATGATGCTCTTAAACCCACTTTGGCAGCTAACTTTTTAGAAAATAAAATGTCAGCCTCCGTAAAAATAGCAGCGATGTTAGAGTTGTACCCATTTGATTTAGTCGCACCTATATTAGGTATGAAATCTTCATCAAATTTGGTTATGAAATAATCACTTCCTAAAGACAATTTGAAATAATTAGAGAAATTCTTTTTTAGTTTTAGCTTCAAGTGTGCGGCGTTTTCGTCATTTACTACATTATCTAGATCAAGCCCTATTTGGTTCTTACTGTAACCGTAACTTAAACCCGTCACCAGTTGCCATCCTGTTCCAAAACGGCCATTGTATGAGGTATTAAAATAGAAATTATTGTTGTTCACAGCTACTCTTACCTTATCAGGTGTATTTATATTCTCTTGATTGATATCCAATTGTGAAGAATCGAAAGCAGCATAGACCTTCAAAATTCCGTTATTAAAATTATAGCGGTAAACCGACTCCCCAGACAAGGATTGAAACGGTTTGTTCCAATCTAAGTTTTGAGGAATAACAGCTTGATAGGGTGCTAAATTGATGTACGACGCATTTACGCTAAGCGAACTTTTATTCCATTTTTGAGTATTTCCTAATCCTAAACCAACAGTCATTAAGGAGATTTCGGTTTTGTTTTGATCGGGTGTATCCTCGGTATTTAATAGTAAAACGCTAGAAAGCGCTTCGCCATATTCGGCTGAATAACCTCCTGTTGAAAAGGCGATTCCACTGAACAAAAATGGAGAAAAGCGACCTCGTGTAGGCACATTCCCAATAGTTGCATTGTAGGGTTGCGCAACTCGAATTCCGTCAACAAATGTCTGCGTTTCATTGGCCTCACCACCGCGTACAAAAAGTCGGCCATCCTCACCTACACTTTGTGTTCCGGGTAAAGTTTGTAGCGCTGCAATGATATTTCCTGCTGATCCTGCCGTAGTTACAATATCCAGCGGTTTTAAGACTGCTACTCTTGCTTTATCACCTGTTTCCATCGTGCCTGCCGAAATAACAACGGCATCTAGTGTATTACTAGTTTCTTGTAATACGATTATTTTGTTTTGAAAATCAGTAATATTTATTGTTGTTTTACTCGTTTCATAAACTAGAAAGCTAGCAACTAGCACTTGGTTTCCTGTTGCAGTAGTTGTAAACGAAAAATGTCCGTTCTCGTTTGTAGTAGCACCATCATAAGTACCGTCAATATATATGTTTGCTCCTGCAATAAATTTTCCTTTTTTGTCTACTACTTTTCCCGAAATAGTACTTTGAGCAAATGATGCTGTTGCAAAAAATAAAATGACTACTGTAATAATTGATTTCATGTGGTTTGATTTTGATGATTCAAATGTAAATTAAATGTGTGCCATCAAAAATTGAAACTAACTGAACTGTTGAATATGTAGGATGAGTTGTTGTAATTTTTATTTTAGATTATATTTACACCAAACGTGACTGTGAGCAGTAGGTATTTTGCATGAGGGATAGCAGTGAAAATCCTTTTTTGAGGCTTTTTGGCCAAAAAAAAGATTGTAACGAATAGCCCGACCGACCCCGATAACTATCGGGATTTTGGAGGGCATGCCCAACTAATACAGCATTTATTAAAGAATAAAAACGATGACCGAAAAAGAGAAAATGATCGCTGGGGTGTATTACCATGCTGGAGACGCGACCTTAGTTAAAGATAGGCGACGTGCTAAAAACCTGCTTCACCGCTTGAATGTTCTAGAGTACCGCATTACCAAAAAAGCTAGAGATATAATTGCAGAACTGATTCCAGCTGTTGGAGCGAACCTATATATTGAGCCACCGTTTCACTGTGATTATGGTTATAACATTGTTTGTGGGGACAATGTTTACTTTAATGTGAATTGTGTTGTGCTGGATTCTGCTCCCGTGCGCATAGGTTCGAATGTGTTTTTTGCGCCTAATGTTCAGTTGTATACTGCTACGCATCCACTCGAAGCTGATTTGCGCAGAACACTAGAAAGCGCTTTACCCATTACGATTGGTGATGATTGCTGGATAGGAGGCAATTCCGTTATATGTCCTGGAATCACAATTGGCAATGGATGCGTTATAGGAGCTGGATCAGTGGTTACAAAAGATATTCCAGATAATTCGTTAGCGGTGGGTAATCCCGCAAAAGTGATTCGGAAATTGAATGAATAGGTTGCTAAGATTTAAAATAAAGTTCAAATAGAAAAATAGCCTATATTTGGCAAAAATCATTAACATCAAATAATTTATAATGAAAAAATTTAGAGTATTCTTCGTTTTTCTGCTTCTTGTTGTAGCAAATTCGATATCTGCACAATCTACATTCGATAAATGGCCCGCCATCAAAGAGTTTCACGATGTAATGTCAGAAACTTTTCATCCTGCAGAGGAAGGGAATCTAACACCTATAAAAGCAAGGTCCGAGGAAATGATGAATAAAGCTGCTGCACTTATGAGTGCTACTACGCCTGCAGAATTTAAGACTAAGGCTATCTATGCATCGGTTGAAAAATTAAAGGGACAGAGTAATGCACTGCATGACTTAATTACAGCAAAGGGATCTGACGATGTAATTGTAAAATTATTAACTGAGATGCATGATGTGTTTCATGAAATTGTGGGACTTTGCTCTGAAACAAAAAAATAATAGACAAGCCTAATCATTCGATTAGGCTTTTTTGATGTACAATAATAAAAATGCTTAAAGATTTTAGTCAGGTGAAGTAATACCTTTTTTAAGTTGCTATAAAACAATATATCACCTACTAAATCACTTCAGCTCCAGCATCCATTTGCAGAGAAGACAAAACATGTAACTTGTTTATGATACCTCACAAAATTATCCTGCAAGGGAATCGTTCTCTATAAAATGGCCGATTTCATTTTAAATATTTTAAATTTGCATTTCCTAAAAGAAACTTTAATAACGATTTTAAATCGATCCTGAAATGCACACCATTAGCCAAATAAAAAAAAACATTACATTTATAAAATTACGAAAATTAATTATTGTATCGATTTTAATTAGTTTTCTCTCTGCCTTTTTAGGGATTTCGTTGAAGAAACTCACTGAACATTATGAACAAATCTTCTTTAATCAAACCACACTACACCCCGTCTTTATATTTATTTTTCCTGTTTTTGGATTGTCCGTAATTTATTTTTTGAGACAGTACGTTTTTAATAAAAAAGAAAATAAAGGAATAAACGAGATTTTTGCCAGTACTTCATCCAAAACAAAAAACCTCCCTAGTTTCAAGATTCCATCTCATTACATTAATGGTTTATTGACCGTAATTTTTGGAGGTTCAACAGGAATTGAAGTTTCAACAGTTGTAGCAACTGCAACTATAGGATCAGTTGCACAACGCAAGCAAAATGTTTTTAAAGACTACAAAACAGAGCTAATTTGCGCAGGAATTGCAGCCGGTATAACAGCTTTATTTAACAGTCCTATCGCTGGACTTTTTTTTGTGCTTGAAGTAATCTCAAGAAAAGTAACTCGTGCTTTTATCATTAGTAACCTCATTGCTGTAATTGTAGCTTTTGGACTTGTTTATTTAATTGATGAAGAACCTCTTTTTAATGTACACATCACAACTTGGCATACCAGCGCGATACCTTATTTTATCATTCTAGGAATAATTGCGGGAATCAATTCTGTCTATCTAACACGATGTGTATTGTTTTTCAAGAACAATTTAGGAAAAATTAAAAGCCACTATTACCGCATTTTTATAGGATCAGCACTACTGAGTTCTTCTTTATTTTTCTTTCCGGAACTTTATGGAGAGGGATACCATGCTATTAAAATGATATTCACGAACCCAAATGAGATTAAAATCACTTCTGGATTACTTGTTACTTTTATAGGGATCATTATTTTAAAACCAGTAGTGACCTCAGCTACTTTATTTTCCGGAGGAGACGGAGGTGTCTTTGCTCCCAGCCTGTTTATTGGTGCTTTTTTAGGTTTACTTGTAGCATTAATCTTCAATACTTTTTTTGATGCTAATGTGATTCCGCTTAACTTTATGGTCATCGGAATGGCTGCCATGTTAAGTGCTAGTATTCATGCCCCATTTACTGCCTTATTTTTAATTTGTGGTTTGATTAATGACTACACTTTATTTTTACCAATTCTATTTGTTTGTCTCATTTCGAAATATACAGCTCAGGCAATTTATCCTTATTCTGTTTACTCATACGCAACAGGAATAATAAAATAATTTTATGGCAATCCAAAAAATAAAGAGAACATACCGCAAAACAAAGTATATCTTGTATAAGGAGACTTTAGTTGATTTTAAAGAGCATTTTTGGGCTTTTATAGGATCTTTTGCTGGAATAGGAATAATTGCCTATCTACAATCTCGAACACTTCCAGATTCAGATGTAGTTTTCCTCATTGGATCTTTTGGAGCTTCGTGCGTTCTAATTTATGGTGTCATACAAAGTCCCTTAGCACAACCCCGAAACTTAATAGGAGGTCATGTAATTTCTGCAATTGTAGGAGTCACTGTCGCGCAACTTGTACCTGATATTATGTGGTTAACCGCAGCGCTATCTGTTTCGATATCCGTGATCCTAATGCAACTCACAAAAACATTACATCCACCAGGCGGAGCTACCGCTTTAATAGCAGTGACAGGGTCTGCACAAATTAAAGCACTAGGTTATTGGTATGTACTTTCACCTGTTTTAAGTGGTGTTTTAATTCTTTTATTTGTTGCTCTGATAGTAAATAATATGACTCCCAATCGATACTATCCCACACATAAAAAATACAAGAAAATTAGAAAAATGATACACAAAAATCTTCCTGATTAGCCTCCACCATCAATCTGAAAAAGGAGTCTTAAAATGGTATTTGCAACTTATTTAGACTACAATTGTTAGAAGATCTTTATAAATTATTAGACTTCATACTAAAAAATCTTATTAACAAATCAAGAATCTGTGCCTAAAGTTCAAGAAGATATTTAAAATTAAATTTTACCTTTGACCTCTCATTAAAAACAAAGATTATGGTTTACAAATTCAGAGTAATTCTAGATGCCGAAGAAGATATTTTTAGAGATATTGCGATACTTGCTGATGACACTTTAGAAGACTTACACAATGCAATCTTCAATTCATTTGGATTTGATGGTATGGAAGTAGCCTCTTTTTATACTTGTGATGAAACGTGGAATCAAGAAGATGAAATTTCGCTTTTTGATACAGGAGATGTTCTTGGAGAGCAAAAAATTATGAGCGATTATGTACTATCTGATATCCTTGATGATGAAAACACTAAGATTATCTACGTATATGATTTTATCAATATGTGGACATTCCTCGTCGAACTTGCTGCTGTTGAAGAGCAAGAGGTAGGTAATTTATATCCTGAAACTTTATTCTCCCATGGTGAAATGCCAGATGAAGCTATGGAAAAAAACTTTGAAGCAGATAATGCCGATGACTATGCGAACGACTATGAAGATGGATTAGATGAGGATGATCTAGACATGTTTGAAGGTGACGATAGTTTTGAGGACTATGGTTTTGAAGAGAATTGGAATTAAAATAGTTTAAAAAAAAGAATCAAGAGCCAAGATTAAAGACCTCAGCAACGTCATTTTTCTTGGCTCTTTTATCTAACATAAAACCTAAAAAGATGATTAACTTATTTAATACGCATATCGAGACGCTTTCTATCCACAGAGTGGGAAACAAAAGTCGCAATGAAGCCCTTTTTTTATCAGAACAACCTTTTAGTCTTAATGATGAAATTGTTCCATTGATGAAGGAATTTTTCTTGAAACCTTTTAGAGAAAAAGAGGAAAACTATTATCAGTTTGCTCATGAAGTAGATTTAGACTATAATGACATGTTTAAATTTGCAACAGAAATTTTTGATAACCCGTCTACATTACATGAAACATCAAAGAAAATCACAAAGCATTTATTTGAGCAATCTAATCATCCACATATCAAAAATGGAGAAGTTTACGTAACTTATTTGACAAATGTAAACATTGACAATAATCCTGTAGATGCCATTGGAATCTTTAAAAGTGAATTGCAAGCCGACTTTTTACAATTTGAAGAGAAAGGAACGCACCTTGAAATGATTTTGCAACAAGGTGTTAACCTAAGTAAATTAGACAAAGGATGCATTATTTTCAATCACAAAAAAGAAGAAGGGTATAAAATTCTAACTGTTGATAGTAACCGCTATGATGCGCGTTACTGGCTAGAGCATTTCTTATCTGTTGATGCATTTGAAGATGAAAATTTCATTACTAAAAAGTACTTAAAATTTTGTCAAAACTTTGCAAAAGATGTTGTTTTTCCAGCTGAAGACAAGAAGGAAGAGGTAATGTTCATGAACCGATCTGTAAATTATTTTGCAAAAAATGATCAATTTGAAGAGACTAATTTCTTAAATGAAGTATTAGACAATCCTGATTTAATACCTGAATTTAAAAATTACAAAGTAGATAAAGGAGAAAAGTACAGTATTGAGGATATAACCTCATTTCCTATTGCAAACGCAGCAGTATCTGACGCACGTAAATCAATAAAAAACGTGATAAACTTAGATACAAATATCCAAATAAAAATGGATTTCATCAATCCTGAAAGCGCTGAAAAATATGTAGAAAAAGGTTGGGACGAGGAAAAACAAATGTATTACTACCTTGTTTATTTTAATAAAGAAGAAAAAAATTAATATTTAAAGAGAAATTTGCGTTGACCTCGCTGCTAATAGATTCAATCCCCAATTAAAAATTTAATTGGGGATTTTTTTTTGTATCTTTCATAGACCTGCAACGATCGTTTATTTGTAAATTTGCAGCCTCAATTCCTTAGTATGAACATTAATATATTCAAAGAAAGTCCTTTCAAAACGCTAATTTCTTTTCATAAACTCGTTGAGTCCATGGAAAGTATTGCTGAATCTGATGTTGATTATCGTTCTAATTATGCAAAAGCTTTACTAGCTGAAATTGAATCAGTACCTGAGTTCAGAACAGGAATCTCTAATTTGTCGACTATAGATAAACACAAGGAACTTATACATAATTTACTATCGGACTTATTCCCTACTGCTTTAACAAATAATGAAATTAAGGCTGTTACGATCCCTTTTCAAAACCTAACTTTTAATTTTACCGAAAGGTTCAAAACAATATTGAGAGATGCAGGAGATTCTTTTGATATGACAATAAGAGATTTTAACGATGACGAGTTCTATATCATGAGTTGCCTACTCATATTAAATACTTGTTACCAACAGCATTTTGATATTAGCCGACCTTTGTTTTATGATATCCCTGATGCAAATGGTATTCACAAGCATTACCGAATTTTATACAATGTTGATTTTATCGAACTAATGCCAACGGACAAAGCCGTTGCCTTAACAAACGATGACATTAACTTGTTAATGGACAATTATGATGATATTGCTTTATGGAAAACAAAATTCCCTCCAGAAAGTTGGATTTTAAAAGGCTTTGGTATTGTTACACTATTTAACGCCACCATCGAGAGCGCTATATCTAACCTAAAAACTAGTCTTTTAAAACCGGAGCAAAAACAAAATGATATTGACGAGAATACACAAGATATTTTTAGATCTATTTTTAAAATTCCTGATTTAAGAGTAGGTCTTATTCTGTTCAATCAAGAAGAAAACAAGTTTACGAAACCCCCATTTAATAGTAATACCATAGAGAGTTTCATTCTTAATGACAACGAGGAAATTAACTGCGAGAATACTACTTTTGGCTGTTACCTCAAAAACATTTTAGAATCTAAAAAGCCTTTTAGTATTTCGAATGTAATGAAATTTGGCTCGACCGATAGTAATCAAGGATTTGCAGAACATTTACTTTCACAAGGTATTCAAAGCTGTATTTTAGCTCCTGTAATAAAAGGAAATAAATTATTAGGTATCATAGAACTTGTGTCTTCTCAAATAGGGGAACTAAATTCGTTAAACGCAAACAATTTAGATTTAATACTCCCCTATATCGTAGATACTTTAGAGCGATACAATAGTGATCTACAAAATCAAGTTGAAGCTATTATCCAAAGAGAATATACTGCTATTCATTCGAGTGTATACTGGAAGTTTAAGAACGAAGTTCAGAAATATTTTCAAAACAATGTTTTCAACAAAGAATATGTTTTTAAAGAAATTGTTTTTAAAGAGCTCTATCCGCTTTATGGACAGATAGATATCAAAAGTTCGTCAGAACATCGTAATGAAACGGTGAAAACGGATTTAGTCGCACAACTAGAACGTCTATTAATCATCTTTAACAATTTAAAAACGAGTAATGAACTCTCATTATTGGAGCAAAGAAAGTTTGAAATGCAGTCCTATATTCTAGGTTTAGAGAACGAACTGCAGGCAGATACAGAACAGCAGATTCAAAATTATATTAAAAATCAAATACACCCTATTCTAACAACTTATCAAGATGACAAAGAGAGCCTGCCTCTAATTACCACCTATTTTGAAGATTTAGATCCTAAAACAGATTTGTTTTACCATGCTCGAAAAAAGTTTGATGATGCTATGTCTATCATCAACAAAAAAATGTCAAGTATTATAGACCAAGAGCAGGAAGCGGCCCAGGCCATTTTTCCGCATTATTTTGAACGCTTTAAAACTGATGGTGTTGAGCACAATATGTACATCGGTGCATCTATAACACCTACACAAACTTTTGATTTACTGTACCTAAATAATTTGAGATTGTGGCAGCTGCAAACAATGTGTAAAATGGAATTGGAACATCATCAATTAAAATCTGCCTTACCGTATAAACTGGATGTAACATCATTAATTCTTGTATTTAGTTCTCCTATCTCTATCCGATTTAGAATGGACGAAAAACGATTTGATGTTGATGGAACTTATAACGCACGCTACGAAGTGGTTAAAAAACGCATTGATAAAGCACATATTAAAAACACCGAAGAAAGAATAACACAATCAGAAAAGATCACCATTGTTTATTCTCATAAATTTGAACAAGCTGAATATTTGAAATATATAAAGTTTTTACAATTCAAGAAAATACTAGAACCAGAAATTGAGCAATTTGATGTCGAAGAATTGCAAGGAGTATCAGGACTAAAAGCAATTCGAATAAAGGTGACTAACAAGAAAGAGCAAATCTCCGATAAAAAATATTCGTACCAAGAGCTTATAGATGAGCTGAATTAAATACTAGAAGAGTTAAAGGCAATTACAAAAGCTATTACAGAGATTATTAATCCTACCATAAATACGTTGTAGGTAATTCGCAATAATTTATATTTTTTTTCTAAAACAAGACCTAAAAAGTATAAATCCTTTATCATGGAATTATATAAATATTCGTTGTCTTTCATCATTTCATTAACAGCCCATTCATATTCTTCCAAAGGCATTCTGTAAAAATTCCCAAAGAACAAGAGGTTTACTTTCTTATCTTCAATATCTTGCCTTGTAAACACACCTTTTGTGACTTTAGGCCTTGTAGAAAGTATAGCAAAAATTATAGAGACCACACTAAACATTAAAAGAACAAAAGTAGGGATGATTAAATGAGTGTTTCTAGGACTATCTAATTTTGGAATAATCGATGACAAAGCTATTGAGATTATAATCGCATTAACAGATAACAAAATATTAGCTTTACTATCTGCAATACCACTTAAGCGAGTATGATTATTTAGTGTTACTCTAAATAAAGTGTCTACACCTCGATCTGGCTTCACTTTTTTAGATTTCTTTTTCTTTGGCTTATCTTTTGTCAAAGACTTATTGGTATTCAGCTCTATATTCTTTATAGTTTCTTCTATCAATTTAATATTCTTTTGCTTTAGTGGCTCCCACTGCGTCCTTGCATAATCGGTATAATACGTATGATAGTCTCTTAAAACCTTCAAATTTTCTTTTGCCCACTCTAAATCATTATATTCTATCTGTCGCATCACGCGCCATTCCTCCCTAAGCAACTCACAGCGATCAAAATAATCATCGGTCGTAAAATGATGATAATCTGCATCTCTAATAACTTTGGCAAGAACTGTTACAGGAGTATAATTATAAGTCGTGGCTTGGATTACATCGCAAACAGTCTCTATATAAGAAGATGTTTTTTGTTTATCAATTAAAAAATCAGACACAATTTTTGAACTCGATATCTCATGTTTATCACATCCGTTAACATATCCGGTATCATGAAACCAAGCTGCAATTAACACCATTTCTGTATCAACTTCAGTTAAGTCTTCAGCAATAGCGAGCGTTTTAACCGCATTGACCACTTCTAAAGTATGATTAAGATTATGATAGGTATATGAGTCAGAAAGTTTATCTTTGAGTAATTTACAAACGAAATTTTCAGCTTGTTCTATAAGATTCATGAAAAATTTTTTACGCTACTAAAATATGAAATTGTTTCCAATTAATCGAATCTTCAAATACAATATATCCCTTCTTTTCATTTTTACCGTCATAGTACTACAATCGTGTGCTACTAAAAACGTACAAATTGGAGAAAACAAGAAAAACCCGAGTACTGATAACGAACCTAACCATACAAAAATTGCACACACCTTTTATTTAGTAGGTGATGCTGGTGATTCAGATCATCAAAACAGTAAAGTAATACTGCAATCACTAGAAGAGAAATTAGTTAAGGCCGATAAAAAAAGTACATTGCTATTTTTAGGTGATAACGTTTATCCAAAAGGGGTTCCTCCTGAAGAAGATAAAACTAACTACGAAATTGCTTTAAGTAAATTAAAGAATCAATTAAAAATTACCACTGATTTTAAAGGCAAAACTGTTTTTATTCCTGGAAATCATGATTGGTATAGTGGCATCAAAGGATTAGAAAGACAAGAAAACATAATTCAAACTTATTTAAACGATAAAAAGGCATTTTCTCCACGTAAAGGTTGCGCAATCCAGGATGAAGATATCACTGATAATATTTGCTTAGTTACAATAGACAGTCAATGGTTTCTAGAGGACTGGGATAAATCACCAACCATAAATGACGATTGCTCCATCAAGAGTCGAGAAGCTTTTTTTGAGGAATTAGAGAGTGTATTAACAAAAAATAAAGACAAAATAGTATTTATTGCTATGCATCATCCCTTAATGAGTAATGGAACGCATGGCGGACAATTCTCCTTAAGAAAACAATTATTCCCGTTAGAACAAAATATACCTTTACCTCTTATAGGATCGTTATTTAATATAATTAGAAAAACGTCTGGAATTAGCCCACAAGATATTCAAAACAAACAATATACAGCTTATGTTAAGCGAATTAAAACTATTTTACAGAGCCAAAACAATATTGTTGTTCTTTCTGGACATGATCATAATTTACAATATATTGACAAGGAGAATATAAAGCAAATAATTAGTGGAGCAGGCTCCAAATCTGAGGCCGCAAGAGCAATCAATGTAAATGATTTTTCATACGGTAAAAATGGTTATGCTGTAGTTGATGTGTACGAAAATGGAGAAACTAATGTTTCCTTTTTTGGTCGAGAGGCAAATAAAACACAATTGCTACATAAAAAAAGAATCTTCTATCCAAAAAAAGAAGTAGTAATTAAATATCCTGACACCATCCCAAGAACCTTTCAAAGCGCCATTTATACACCCGAAATGATTAAAAAAAGTGGTTTTTACCGTTTCCTTTTTGGAACTCACTACAGAAAATATTACGGCTTACCTATAAATGTACGAACAGCTAGCATTGACACCATTTATGGTGGGCTAAGTCCTTTAAGAGCAGGTGGCGGACATCAATCAAAATCGTTGCGACTAGTTGATTCTAAAGGAAAAGAATACGTAATGCGTGCTGTTAAAAAAAGTGTGGGGCGTTTTTTACAAAGTGTTGCTTTTAAAGATCAATATGTGGAAGATGATTTTAGAAATACATATGCCGAAGGTTTTTTATATGACTTTTACACCACAGCACATCCCTACGCTCCCCTAGGAGTTGGAAATCTTGCTCAAAAAATAGGGGTTTTGCATACCAATCCTGAATTATTATATATCCCTAAACAAAAAGGCCTAGCGGAATTTAATAACGAATTTGGTAACGAATTATATTTAGTTGAAGAGCGACCATCTGACGGTCAAAAAGACCTGACTACCTTTGGAAAACCGGATGCCATAATAAGCACAGAGGATGTATTAGAGAACCTTCACAAAGACGAAAAATATGTTATAGATGAGAACGAATATATAAAAGCCAGACTATTTGATATGCTCATAGGAGATTGGGACAGACATTATGACCAATGGCGTTGGGCAGAGTACAAAAAAGGAGACCAAGTAGTTTATAAACCAATTCCTAGAGATCGTGATCAAGCATTTTCGAAGTTTGATGGGGCACTTTTATCTGTTTTAATGAATATTCCGGCTTTGCGACACATGCAAACATTTAGGGAAGATATAAAGAACGTAAAATGGTTTAATAGAGAAGCGTATTCTCTCGATCTTGCATTGTTAAAAAATAGTACGGAAAAAGATTGGATCACTCAAGCAAAGTATATTCAAGACCATTTATCTGATGAAACAATTGATCACGCCTTCGATAGTATTCCTCAAGAGGTACAAGATTATACCATTTCAAAAATTAAACTAAATTTAAAACAAAGACGGGAGCAATTAACAAAGTATGCAACAGCCTATAATAAGGTTCTTTTGAAAACAGTTATTATTGTTGGAACAAATAAAAAAGACAAAATCAGCATTAATCATAGCTCGAAAAATAATAGTACCGTAAGTGTGTATCGCATAAAAAAAGAAGGACATGAGTTACTGTACACTAAGGAGTTACAAGACTCGAAAACTAAGAATATTTGGGTTTATGGTTTGGATGATGATGATGAATTTGAAATAAAAGGAAATATAAAATCAAACTTTAACATTAAGCTTATTGGTGGACAAAACAATGATATTTACACTGTAGAGAGAGGAAGCAATACTCAAATAATTGATTTTGAATCTAAGGATAATACGTTCGATATCGATTCTAAAACTAAAAAATTGTTAACTGATGACTATCTTACTAATCTTTACAATTACAAAAAACCAAAATACAACGCTTTCTCTGGATTACCCACTATTGGCTTTAATCCTGATGACGGTTTAAAATTTGGCGCAAGCGTAAACTACACAGTAAACCATTTTAAACAGAATCCGTACACAATAAAGCACATCCTAAAGGCTAATTATTACTTTGCTACAGGAGGTTTTGAGCTCTTATACAATTTACTAATACCTAAAATAACAGGACAATGGAATCTTGATTTAGCCTCACAAGTGACTAGTCCCAACTTTGCAATTAATTATTTTGGAAACGGAAACAATACAATTAATGAGCAGGAGAGTAAAGGAATGGATTACAATCGTGTCCGAATTAGAATTTTAAAAGCAGAACCTCAACTAAAAAAAGTTGGCTTTTATGGAAGTACAGTTGTCTTAAAAACTAGTTTTGAAAGTTATGATGTTGAACAAACGATAAATCGTTTTGTTGCTATCTCCGGACAAGTATCCCCTTCTGTATTTGATAGTCAACAATTTGCAGGAGCAAGTCTAAAATACAGTTATGAAAATTACGACAATCCTTCTTTACCAACTATGGGAATGGGCTTTTCTATAGATGGAGGCTGGAAAATTAACATAAATGACACTAAACGCAACTTTCCTACAATAGAGTCTAAACTTAATTTCAATCATAGGATTGATTCTAAAGGAAAACTTATTCTGGCCACCTTATTAAAAGCAAAAGCAATTCTAAACAACAACTATGAGTTTTATCAAGGGGCAAGTTTAGGTGGAGATTATGACTTAAGAGGGTTTAGAAACCAGCGTTTCTTGGGTAATCAGTCTTTCTTTCAATCAAGTGATTTGAGGTATTCATTAGGTAATATAAAAAACAGTATAGTGCCTATGTCATTTGGCGTTTTTGGTGGCTTTGATTATGGTAGAGTTTGGCTTGACGGCGAAACCTCAAACAAATGGCACCAATCGGTTGGAGGTGGTTTGTGGCTTAATAGCTTAAATAAACTTACTGCGCGATTAACTTATTTTAAAAGCGCTGATGACGAAGCCCGGATCACATTTGGCTTAGGGTTGGGATTTTAATTGCTCTAAGGTTACTTCATAAACATAGCCTCCAATTTTTTTGGTCTTTTCATCGGCGATTATTATAGTGGAATCGTCTTTGAAACAAATCGCTTCTTTTTGAGAAAAATGATTTAGCTGTAACTCTTTGGCTATTCCAGATAAAAAGTTATCCGAAGTAAAATTAGTAAACAACCATACTTTAGCATGACATAATAAAACCACAGTTGCCCCATCTGTACTAAGAGTAGCACTAGTTATTGCATTTTCTGAAAAACTACCACCCGTCTTAAATTTTCCGAGTAATTGGGCTTGATGAAAACCTGCTTTATTAGGAACTTTATATAAAAAAGTAGTACCATCAAATGAGCTACTCCTATTTTTAGTAAAAAGATAGAAATTATTTTCTAACTCAAAAAAAGCTTCAACATCATAAAACAACTCCTTGTTTTTTGGTGGGAATTTATTTTGCTCAGGGTAGGCAAATGAAATTTTGTAGGTCGAATAAGCTTCCTTCTTAATCAAGGAATCTTTTTGAATTTTATAAATACACAAATCCTTCCGTTCATTATCATTATTACCAAAATCTCCAATATATAAATTACCCTGCTGATCTTTTGTAATATCCTCCCAATCAACATTTTTTGCATCGACAATCCTAATACTGTGCTGCAGCTTTCCCTCATTATTTAAGCCGTAAATAACATTGTCATTTCCACTATCTTCAACAGCATAAAGTAGCTTAGAGTCGTTAGAATAGATAATACCAGATACTTCTTTCAATTTTTTAGGCAATGCAAAACGTTTAGTCAAGATATCAGACTCTTGCTTACAAGAAAGTAGTAAAGCTAACACTAGTAGTAAAAAAGGGTATCTCATTGTTTCAATATGTTTCATGTGTAGATTTCTCTTTCAGTAAAGAAATGTGATTAAAAGCCAGGTTTAAATAAATTTGCGTGTTTGTAGTTTCTCGTAATAAATTTAAAAGCAGCACTCAACACATTACCCATTCGTTTCGCATTTTTAAAGTTCATGTCATTGGTATAACGATATAAATCCATTTTAAGTTGCTCTATATGTTCTGGTGGAGCAATGTTATCTTGCCCCATAATTCTTAAAATTCTTTTAATACGATTTTCAGCAGATATGATTCTTTTTGCCAATGCAGCACGTTCTTCATTTTTATACTGCTCTATAGAACTATCTTGTAGTTTTTCACGCACCAATTTGACCATCGGTAAATTTTCTTTAAAAAACTGAGGTCTGTAAATCTTAAAATTACCCTCATAGCATTGCTGGTCAAAATCAATAGGACGTATTTTGTAGACTACTTGGTCAAAATCGTGAATAGGAACTATAACGTAATTATAGGCTCTCATATCACCCAACAGTCTAATCATACAACGTTCATTAAATTTCACAAACTCTTTCGCAATTTGCGCCTTCTCAGATTCAGTGCAACTTGTTAAAAGCGTTTCTATAAATACATCGCCCGGTATACCTATAATGTGTTCTTCGATCAATGTATCCTCATAAACTAAAAAATTTATCTTATCAGGTGATAAAATATGTTCGAGCTCTAAACCGTAAATACGCGAAGCATCTGCTTTTTTTACGTAAAAATGAGTATAATTATCATTTAGAATATTTCTCACTTTAACTCTAAAAGGTTTAGAATTTCCAAAGGTGCAGTAGTCAATCGCATCTACGTTCAAAAACTTAATAATATCCACGTTACCATCTGAGTGCAGCAACGAATAGATCTTTTTAAGATTTAAATCAATTTCGTTTCTTTCAAATTCATTGTAAAACACACGAGCCCATAGCGTATCTTGATCATTTTTATCATATACATTAATAGCTCCTGAAAACCGCAATAAATCATCATAACAAACAGAAACCTTAGAAATACGATCAAATCGCTCTAAGTAATCAAAAAGTAGCTTATTGATTGGATAGGAAGGTTTTTTGAAAAGTATATTTGAATCGCTCATGGTCGTTTTTATTAAATACAAATTTACACCAATTTAAAACCAAAAAACAATAAATCACTAACTAGTTGATTGCAATAGAAATCATTCACGAATTCTATAATTAGTCTAGATCTTAAAAACTAACAACAGCCTTGAATGAAGAGCATCAAACTTCGATGCTTTGTCCGTAGTGAAGTTCCATAGTTTTGAAGTGATAAGAATCGGAATATATTTCCAATTTTTATTGTCCCCGAATAACTAATTCCACTCTAAAATTTCCGCCAATTCTTAGGAACATTAAACAAAATTTAATTCCCAAGTAACAATTAGTACTCAAACTCGTCATACATGAAACTAAAAGACAAGAATTTTGGAAACAATACTTTCGATTAAAAACCTTAATAAACGATATGGCAGCTTGCAAGCGCTAAAAGATGTTTCATTTGATATTCAAAAAGGACACGTTTATGGTATTTTAGGACCTAATGGTAGCGGAAAATCAACAACCCTAGGTATTGTTCTAAATGTAGTTAATAAAACCTCTGGTGATTACAGCTGGTTTGATGGTAAAATGGAAACTCATGAAGCACTAAAAAAAGTAGGAGCTATTATCGAAAGACCGAACTTTTATCCCTACATGACAGCTGCTGAAAACTTAAAATTAGTATGTAAAATAAAAAACATTTCGTACGATAAAATTCAGCAGAAATTAGAACTTGTTGGTTTACAAGATCGAAAAAACAGCAAGTTTAGCACATTTTCATTGGGTATGAAGCAGCGCTTAGCAATTGCTTCTGCGCTATTGAATGATCCAGAAATTTTAATTTTAGATGAACCAACTAATGGTTTAGATCCTCAAGGAATTCATCAAATTAGAGATATCATTAAGCAAATAGCTTCACATGGAACAACAATTCTCCTTGCTTCTCACCTATTAGACGAAGTAGAAAAAGTTTGTTCTCATGTACTAATTTTAAGAAAAGGAGAAGTGCTTTATTCAGGACGCGTAAATGAAATGACGGCTAACGAAGGTTTCTTTGAAATTCAGGCAGATGACAACGAAGCCTTAAAGTCGGCTTTACTAATGCATCCTGCAATTGAAAGTATCAAAGTACAAGAAAATAAATTTTATGTCTATTTAAAATCTCCACTAGAGGCCGCTGAGCTTAACCGCTTTTTGTTTGAACAAAACATCGTTTTAAGCTATCTAGTAAAACGAAAAAACAGCCTTGAAGAGCAATTTTTAGACTTGACAAACCAGTCAAAACCAATTCAAAAAAATTAACTAATGAAACGATTACTATCAATAGAATTACAAAAAATATGGATGAATAAAGCCAGCAAAGTTTTAACTTTATGCTACTTTATTCTACTTTCGTTCATCGCGTTAATAGCTTCTATAAAATTTGAAATTGGTGCTATAAAACTACACTTTGCCGAAATGGGAATCTTTAACTTCCCGTTTATCTGGCATTTTAACACTTATATTGCCGCTTGGCTAAAATTCTTTCTTGCTATAGTAATTGTATCAATGATGGCAAATGAGTATAGCTACGGTACCTTAAAACAAAATTTAATAGACGGAATGAGTAAAAAAGAATTTATTCTTTCTAAGTTCCTAACGATTATTGCATTTGCGCTATGTTCAACAATTTTTGTGTTTGTTTTAAGTTTAATATTAGGTTATAGTTTTTCATCGTACACGGAAACAAGTATTGTTTTTTCGAGCTTAGAATACATCATCGCCTTTTTTGTAAAGCTAATTGGCTTCTTCTCTTTCTGTTTATTTTTAGGAATTCTTGTCAAACGATCTGCTTTTGCTATAGGCTTTTTACTAGTGTGGGGAATTATCGAAAGTATTGCCAAAGGACTTTTAGTCTTTCAAATTTTTCCAGATAGTAAAATAGCTGGTTACATTACACAATTTTTTCCCTTGGAATCAATGTCAAACCTTATTGTAGAACCTTTTACTCGTTTAAATGTGATAAAAAATATTGGCACACAGCTTGGTGTAGAGGATATTAAAGATTATGGAGTTCCATTTTCAGCAATAGTAATAGTGTTAGCTTGGTCGTTTATCTTTATGGCACTATCCTATAAACTTTTAAAAAGAAGAGATCTGTAGTAATTATTACACCTTGGTATAGCAGACTTATAAAATAGTAATCCATTAATAACACACCTCTTTTAGGTAAGTGCAATTGCAATTTGTTTGGAATTACATACTGCTTGTAAAACTTTAATTACTATATAGTTTTTATTTACCTATGCTCTTATAATTTAACAACCTCATAAGTCATTAAAGAACCTTTTTAGTTAAAAAGATAGAAAATATTTTTATATTTTTATCACATGAAAAAAATTACCCTATTTATATTTCTCTTTGCAACAATTACCGCATTTAGTCAATTTAGCAAAACTCACTATATACCACCCTTAAGTTGCTCCAACAGTATCGGAGCGGGCGATCAATATTTATACATTTCGACTCCAACAACCACTAATGTCAATTTTGTAATAACACGTAATGGCGCTATTGTAGCAAGTGGTACTGTATCAAATAATTCGCCATACACTTACCCCATTGGAACGGGAAACGACACCGGATTAATAACTCCTAAAACGGCTATTGGAGTTGTAACAAATAAAGGTTTCATTGTAGAAGCAGAAGACTTAATATATGTGAGTGTACGGCTTAATGCAGGTTTAGTCACTCAAAATGGGGTAAGTTCTTATAACCACGCTGGAGGACTTGTTTCCAAAGGAAATAGTGCATTAGGTAAAACATTTCGCCTTGGAGCAATGTCAAATCCTCTAAATGATTCCTCTTTATTAAACTTTGCCTCTATTTTAGCGACAGAGAACAATACCAAAATTACAATCTCTAATTTGCCTGTAGGCACCGTCCTTACGAGTGGAATTACAACTACTGGTGACATCGTAGTTACGCTAAACAAAAATGAAAGTTATGTATTAGCATTAGAAAATTCAGCAATTTCATCTTCGAATAGCTCAAAAATGATTGGTGCACTCGTAGAATCAGATAAACCCGTGGTGGTTAATTCTGGTTCCTTTGGAGGGAGTAATAGTAGTCTTACAGGCACACAAAATGGGCAAACAGTACCTTTTGGTAGAGATATAGGTTTTGACCAAATTGTGCCTGTAGAAAAGACAGGAACTGAATATATTTTTGTTAAAGGTATAGGATCCGATGACATCGAGCGAATCATATTAATAGCAAATGAAGACAACACAGAGATTTATCTCAATGGAACTACGCTATTTAAAACTCTAAATAGAGGCGAATATGCAGATATTGACGGCAGTAAGTTCACTAGCGGCAATTTATATGTAAGAACAACAAAGAACGTCTCTGCGTATCAAAGCATTGCGGGATCTAGTAGTCCTGCAAATCAAAATTTATTTTTTGTTCCACCCTTAAATTGTGCTACACCTAATATTGTAGATAATATTCCTGTAATTCAAACCGTAGGAAACACCTTTTACTCTGGTAGTTTAAATATTGTGACCGAAACTGGTGCTACGGTCACCATAAACAATAGCGCTTTTAGCGGATCACCAGTGGCTGTTCTGGGAAACCCTGGTTTTGTGCGTTATACAGTAAGTAATCTTTCAGGAAATATTGCTGTAAAATCTACACGACAAGTTTATGTGTCCTATTTCGGGACCAATAGCGCCGCAACTTACGGTGGCTATTACTCTGGTTTTGATACAAAACCTGAAATTGTAATGGATAAAATCACAGTAGCTAATTCGGCTTGTATTCCTAATGTAAATTTAAAAATAAGCACACTATCTTCTTACGATACATTTCAATGGTATTTTAATGGTGTCATAATACCGGGAGAAGTTTCAAATACATATACACCTACGCAGCCCGGCTATTATCAAGTGCAAGGAAGCATTGTAGGATGCCCAAGTACAGTTCTTATTTTCTCAGATAAAATTCCAGTAAGCTCTTGTCCTGAAGATAATGATAATGATGGAACAAATAGCAATATAGATATTGACTTAGATAATGATGGGATAATAAATAGTATAGAAGCTACTAAACTAGTTCTTAATCAGTCCAATCCTTTAATAGGAGCGGAATACAACGGTTTACAAACAGGAACCGGAACAATAGTTGGGAAGCCTGTTTATGGATTTTCATCTGAAGTTCCTGCAGGATTGATCAATAGTTCTAGCTACACTTTAAATTTCAACCAACCAAAATCGATATCCTTCACTTACATAAGTCAAAATGATGTTAACCAAAGCACTCCAGCAACGGATTACATGAATAGTGATGGCGATTTTATACTAAATGTACCAACAGATAGAACCATAACGGTAACGGATCCTGATGGCCAATTATTAATTGATACTAATTACGATGGTCAATATGAGACAGGTGTAAAAGAATTCAGTTCCTTCGAAATTCGTTTTCGGTTAAACAGTACTATCCCTCTAGTAGCCGGTGCAGGAACTTTTAAATTTCAATCTTACCTTACTTCCGCAGTTACATTTACCCATAAAAATTTATCAGAAACTAGTAGCAATAAAAGCACCTTTCAGATAGAACATTATTTATTAATCGATACTGATGGAGATGGAATTGCTAATTTACTAGATATTGACAGTGACAACGATGGAATTCCTGATTGGATTGAGGCACAAGGAAACGAAACAAAAAAATATTCAGGTATCGACACTAATAAAGATGGACTTGATAATGCTTTTGAGCCTGGTTTAGTACCTATAGATTCTGACTTAGATACAATTCTAGATTACTTGGATCTTGACAGTGATAATGATGGGATTCATGATCTTAAAGAATCTGGCAATACAGCACTAGATAGTAATCTAGACGGACGCATTGATGGTGCAGTGGCTACTTTTGGCACAAACGGATTATCAAATAGTTTAGAAACTAGTCCAGATTCTGGTATCCTGAACTACACCATAGCAAATACTGATTCCGATAATTTTTATAATTATATTGATTTAGATAGTGATGCGGATAATTGTTTTGACGTTACAGAAGCTGGATTTACAGATCCTGATAATGATGGGATTTTAGGAAGCAATCCTTCCACTATAAACAGCAATGGATTAGTTACTAGTCGAGTTGATGGTTATACTAACCCAAGTCTAAACTATATAATAGCAGCACCAATAGTAATCATAGACCAACCTACAGATCAATTTACTTGTGAATTTAAGCAAGCATTATTTACAATAAACACAAATACTGTTACTACCTATCAATGGCAAGTTTCTACAGACGGCACAAATTGGATTTCTATAGTTAACGATGCAACATATACAGGAGCGACAACAAATACATTAGCTGTTAATGGCGTAACAACTTCCATGGACGGATACCAATACCGTACGCTTTTAACAAAAAATGGTAATACCTGCGGTTTAATATCTAATCCTGCTTCACTTACAGTTTATCTGTTGCCCGTTTTAAACTCACCAATAACTTTAGTACAGTGTGACGACGATACAGATGGAATATCAAACTTTAACCTAACAGAAAAAAACAATGCTATCACCTCAGATTTTGCTGTAATGACTTTTACTTACTTTACAACATTTAGTGGTGCTACAGCAAATAATAATCTATTTTTAATTACAAATCCAATCTCCTACACAAGCGGGAACGGTACAGTTTGGGCAAGAGTAGAAAACAGTAATGGTTGCAGCAGTGTAGCCCAAATTAATTTAGTGGTGTCTACTACTCAAATACCATCAACTTTTATCAGAACTTTAGCAACTTGCGATGACTATATCGACATATCACAAGATGACACTGATGGTATTGCTGCTTTTGATTTTAGTTCTGTAAATGCAGAGATTTTAAGCCTACTCCCAAGTCCCAATTCTCTTTACACAATATCTTATTATGAAAATGAGCAAGATGCATTATCCGAAATAAACAAAATAGTAGATCCAACGAATCATAGAAACACAAACTCACCCGACCAACAAACCATTTGGGTAAGAATAGATAGTAATCTAGATAATGCTTGTTACGGACTAGGTCCATATATTGAGTTAGTGGTAAGTGCAAAACCTAACATTGATACAAATGAAGATCACTTAGACGACCAATTAGTATGCTCAAATTTACCATCCTTTTTTGTTCAACTCGATGCGGCTATAGTAGATGGAACGCCTACAAGCAACTACACGTATGTTTGGACAAAAGACGGGACGGTCATTAATGGTCAAAATAGTCCAACGCTAGATGTGAATGCAGAGGGCGAATATACCGTAACTGTTACAACTTTGAGCGGCGGCTGCAGTAGAATGAGAACAATTACTGTTATAGCTTCTAGTGCAGCTACTATAACAGATATTGAAATTGAAGAACTGACAGAGGTCAATGCGATAACAATAAATGTGACCGGAACTGGCGATTATGAATATTCTCTTGATGACAAATTTGGATTTTATCAAGAATCAAATTATTTCGATAATGTTCCTCCGGGAATATATGAGGTATATGTAAAGGATAAGAATGGTTGTGGAATAGTAAATAAAACAGTTGCCATTCTTGGTTTACCTCAATTCTTTACACCCAATGGAGATGGATTTAACGATTACTGGAAATTAAAAGGTGCAAGCACCTTATTTAATTCAAAAGCTATAATTTATATTTTTGATCGTTATGGCAAATTGCTAAGTCAATTGAATCCCGCTGGACCAGGATGGAATGGTACATTTAATAACCAACCATTACCCGCAGATGATTATTGGTATACAATAAAATTAGAAGATGGCAGAGAAGCCAAAGGACACTTTGCCCTTAAAAGATAATCACAAGAAAATGAAATAATAATAATAATAATTAGAGCCATTCTGTACGAATGGCTTTTTCTTGCAATATAATCAGAACAAGATCACTCCCCAATACTAATTTTCATAGATAAACAACAACCCCAACTCTTGAATTTAAAAACAAGCACTCTAAATGCTTACTATTTAAATCAGTTGGAAACCATCTAAAATTTTATAAAAACCAAATTCGTACATAGTACTAAAAAGACATTCTTAATTACTATTAACAAACCAATATTATTTGTGCTTCACAGAGGACATACAAACACACCTCTAATTAGCTCACTATATGTAACCTTGAAATATTAAACAAAGTACTTAAAATCCTCACTAGCCAGATAAAAATTAATAAAAGGATAAATACTGAACATAAAAAAAGCCATTCTTTCGAATGGCTCTTATAAACAAACTTAAATATTAGAATTTAAATCTCTTTCTATCTGTTTCTGTCAAGTAAATCTTTCTTAAACGAATAGATTTAGGAGTAACCTCAACATACTCATCTTTTTGAATATACTCTAATGCTTCCTCTAAAGAGAAAATAATTGGAGGGATAATTCTAGCTTTTTCATCATTTCCAGATGAACGAACGTTAGATTGTTTCTTCTCCTTAGTTACGTTTACACACATATCATCACCACGAGAGTTTTCACCAATTACCTGACCTTCGTAGATTTCAGCATTTGGCTCAACAAAAAACTTACCACGATCTTGTAATTTATCGATAGAATAAGGAATTGCTTTTCCTTTCTCCATAGAAATTAATGAACCTTTGTTACGTCCAGCAATTTCTCCTTTGTAAGGCTCATACCCAATAAAACGGTGCGCCATGATAGCTTCACCAGCTGTAGCAGTAAGTAATTGATTACGCAATCCAATAATTCCACGAGATGGAATGTTGAATTTCACAATCATACGTTCTCCTTTTGTTTCCATGCTTAACATTTCACCTTTACGCATAGTCACAAACTCTACCGCTCTTCCAGAAAGTGTTTCTGGTAAATCGATTGTTAGTTCCTCAATTGGTTCACATTTTTTACCATCAATTTCTTTGATGATAACTTGTGGTTGACCGATTTGTAACTCATACCCTTCTCTTCTCATTGTTTCAATAAGAACAGATAAGTGAAGTACTCCACGACCAAAAACCATGAATTTATCTGCAGAGTCAGTCTCACCCATTTTCATGGCTAAGTTTTTCTCTAATTCTTTAGTTAGTCTTTCACGAATATGACGAGATGTTACAAATTTACCCTCTTTACCAAAGAAAGGAGAATCATTAATCGTAAACAACATACTCATCGTTGGCTCATCAATAGCAATTGAAGCTAAACCTTCTGGGTTTTCATGATCAGCAATAGTATCACCAATTTCAAAACCTTCTACACCAATTATTGCACAAATATCCCCTGCAATAACTTCAGTAACTTTTTTACGTCCAAGACCTTCAAAAGTATGTAGTTCTTTAATACGAGATTTTGATATTGTACCGTCTCTTTTTACTAAAGAGATTGGCATTCCTTCTCTTAAAACACCTCTCTCTAAACGACCGATTGCGATACGACCAGTAAATGCAGAGAAATCTAAAGAAGTAATTAACATTTGTGGCGTTCCTTCAGAAACTTTAGGAGCTGGTACATTTTCAATAACCATATCTAGCAATGCTTCAACATTGTCAGTTACGTTTTCCCAATGATCAGACATCCAGTTATTTTTTGCAGAACCATAAACTGTTGGAAAATCCAACTGCCATTCTTTTGCACCTAATTCAAACATTAAGTCAAAAACCTTCTCATGAACTTCTTCAGGAGTACAGTTTTCTTTATCTACCTTATTAATAACTACGCAAGGTTTTAATCCTAAGTCAATAGCTTTTTGTAGTACAAAACGAGTTTGTGGCATAGGACCTTCAAAGGCATCCACTAACAAGCAAACCCCATCAGCCATATTTAATACACGCTCTACCTCTCCACCGAAATCGGCGTGACCAGGTGTGTCAATAATGTTGATTTTTGTACCTTTATATTGTACAGAAACATTCTTTGAGGTAATAGTTATACCTCTCTCACGCTCTAAGTCGTTGTTATCAAGGATTAAGTCACCAGTGTTTTCGTTGTCACGAAATAACTGACAGTGATACATAATTTTATCAACCAAAGTTGTTTTACCGTGATCGACGTGGGCAATAATTGCAATGTTTCTAATAGCTTCCATCTGTGATTTTTAATGGGTGCAAAGGTACACTTTATTTTGATATAAAAAATATTTCTCAAATACTTTACCTATTATTAACCATTTAGACACAAAAGAGGGCTTAAAATTAGTTAGATTTTGCCGTTTGTTATTAACAATATTTAATTATATTTGAGTAATGAAAAATAAAACCAACCAAATTATTATAATTTACCTACTTACAGCCTTGTTCGTAGTTATAATATTTTATAAGTTTTCATTAAGCTACTACCAAACAGAAAATTACCCTTACTTTAACTTTATAAAAGACGCTATACTTGTATTAACAACAGGCTTAATATTTAGATACATTCTTACTAAGAATGACAAAAGAAGTACCATTTATTTCAACCAACTAAAACAAATCAACGAAGACTTCAAGGAATCTAACGATAAATACGACATTGTCGCTAAAGCCACTAGTGACACAATATGGGATTGGAAAATCGAGGAAGATCAAATGATCTGGAGTAAAGGAATTCAAGCGGTTTATGGATACGGAGAAAACGAAGTAGGAAACGGCTCTAATTGGTGGTTTGAAAATATCCACCCGGAAGACAGTATAAAAATGTCTATCAAACTATATTCGTTTCTTGAACAAAAAACAGAAAAATGGCAGGATGAATACCGATTTAAATGTGCAGACAACACCTATAAATACGTATTAGATAGAGGTTTTTTACTTAAAGACGAAAACGGTAAGGCAGTAAGAATGATAGGTGCTATTCAAGACATAACAAAACAAAAGGAAGAAGAGCTAAGGTTGAAATTATTAGAAACGGTTATTGTACAAACAAAAGAATCTATAATTATCACGGAAGCAGATTTTGACAACCATAAACTTCCAAAAATCGTTTACGCTAATCCAGCATATACATCAATGACTGGTTTCGAGTCACACGAAGTTATTGGCAAGACTCCTGATTTATTTCAAGGACAGAAAGCTAGTTTTAGCGCAATGTATAAGATCCTGAAAACATTACATAGCAGGCAAGAAACTCTAATTGAAACACTATCTACTCGTAAAAACAAAGAAGAATTTTGGTTACGTTTTTCTATGATACCAATATATAACTCAGAACATGAACTTACTCATTGGGTATCCATGCAAAAAGATGTATCTGAAGAAAAAAAGCAAGAGAAAGAAAAAGAACATCTCATTAATGAGCTTACCCAAAACAATAAAGACTTAAAACAATTCTCTTACATCACATCGCACAATTTAAGAGCACCAGTTTCAAACTTAACAGGACTCCTTAATCTCATCGATGACATACCAATTGACGATCCAGAGTTAGCAGAAATTCTTGGCGGATTTCAAAAATCCACAAACCTGCTAAACGAAACGATAAACGATTTGACCAAAGTAATGATCATTAAAGACAAAAGCGCAGTTCAAAAAGAAGATGTTTTACTTGAAGATGTTTTTAAAAATGTATGCAATCAACTTTCGTTTCAAATCGAAGCAGAACAACCTATTTTAAATATTAACTTAGCAGATGTGCCTTCTATAAGAATGAACAAACCTTACATAGAGAGTATCTTACTAAATCTTCTAACAAACGCAATCAAATACAAGTGCGCTGATAAAACTCTAGAAATAGCGATAGAAGCAAACCAATTAAAAGACAAAACGATACTTACCTTTACTGATAACGGAATAGGAATAGATCTAGACAGAAATAAGGACAAAGTTTTTGGACTTTACCAGCGTTTTCATGATTATCCTGACAGCAAAGGACTGGGACTATATTTAGTAAAATCACAAGTTGAGGCTATGGCAGGAACCATAAGTATTAATAGTGAAGTGAACAAAGGAACCACTTTTACGTTAACATTCAAAAACAAATAAATATGTTAGATCGTATCTTATGTATAGATGATGACCCGATAACGCAAATGCTTTGTAAAAAAGTAATCATGAAAAGCCTATTTTCTAAAGAAATAATCACTGCTCAAAATGGAGAAAAAGCACTGCAATATTTTGATGATTTACTAGATGTTGATTTAAGCAAAATTGAATTACCTGAGATGATTTTTCTAGATTTAAACATGCCTGTAATGGGTGGATGGGAATTCTTAGACGCCTTTAACGCACCAAAGTATAATAGGTTTCACAGTATCAAAGTAGTTGTCCTAACCTCCACGATTGACCCCAAAGATTTAGAAAAATCACAAACATACCCTATGGTATTAGACTTTTTATCTAAACCAATTACTTTAACTATGCTTGAATACATTAACACAAAATCGTAAGAATTATTACAATCGGCTCTCAAATATACTATTTACAGTTGAGAGCCGATATTTTTTTCACAATCAAAAACTTGGCTAAAGAGGCGCTTTCATAAATAATTATATAAAACAAAAAAACCTCCTAATATAGGAGGTTTTTTTAGTATTAAGATCAAAACAAAGTTTTACAATTTTGCAACAAATTTAGTCAACTTTGATTTTAAGTTTGAAGCTTTATTATCATGAATGATGTTTTTCTTAGCTAATTTATCAATCATTGATATAACGTTTGACAATTTTGCAGTAGCATCTACCTTATCAGTTGCTATTCTTAATGCTTTAATAGCATTACGAGTAGTTTTATGCTGGTATCTGTTTAATACTCTTCTCTTTTCGTTACTTCTGATTCTCTTTAGAGCTGACTTATGATTTGCCATTTTATTATATTTTTATCTTTTACTAATTTTAGTAGTCCGTAAGGGAATCGAACCCCTGTTACCAAGACGAAATCTTGGCGTCCTAACCCCTAGACGAACGGACCATCATTCCTCTAAGTTTTTATCAATCCAGCGATTGAAATTGTAGCCCGTAGCGGAATCGAACCGCTCTTACATGGATGAAAACCATGCGTCCTAACCGATAGACGAACGGGCCATTTTCCTTTTAAAGTTCAGGAATACTGCAACACAATAAAAATAGTAGCCCGTAGCGGAATCGAACCGCTCTTACATGGATGAAAACCATGCGTCCTAACCGATAGACGAACGGGCCCTGCTTCTGTATTGCGGATGCAAAAATACAACTATTTTCGAGAAGTGCAATACCTAAACTAAAAAAAATCAAAAAAATTAATATGCTTTAGCAAAAAGCACTCTTTTTGATGATGGATTCCCAGTAAACACGCATGTTCCCACCTCTTCCTTAGCATCCAAAGGAATACAACGAATAGTGGCTTTTGTCATGTCTTTTATCTTCTCCTCAGTTGCTGCAGTACCATCCCAATGAGCTGACACAAACCCACCTTTATCTTCTAAAATTTGTTTAAATTCTTCGAAATCATTCACTTCAGTAATATGATTATTTCGATAACTCAAAGCTTTATCAAATAAATCATTCTGAATTTGTTCCAAAAGTTCTTTTATGTAAATTGCAATACCTTCCTTCTCCTTAATTTCTTTTGTCAAAGTATCTCTTCTTGCAACTTCAAAAGTTCCATTCTCTAAATCTTTTGGACCAACAGCGATACGAACCGGCACCCCTTTTAATTCCCATTCTGCAAATTTAAAACCAGGCTTTTGAGTTGTACGATCGTCAAACTTCACTGTTACATTTAATTTTCTTAAGTCAGCTGTCAAAACAGAAACCGCAGCTGCAATTTCAGACAACTGTTCATCCGTTTTGTATATAGGAACAATTACAACTTGAATTGGAGCTAAATTAGGCGGTAACACTAAACCTTGATCATCTGAGTGCGTCATGACTAAAGCCCCCATCAAACGAGTAGAAACCCCCCACGAGGTACCCCATACATATTCTTGTTTCCCTCCGGCATTTGCAAACTTCACATCGAACGCTTTAGCAAAATTTTGACCTAAAAAGTGAGAAGTTCCTGCTTGCAATGCTTTTCCGTCTTGCATCAATGCTTCGATGCAATAAGTCTCTTCAGCACCTGCAAAACGCTCTGTCTCTGTCTTTAAACCTTTGACAACCGGAATTGCCATAAAGTTTTGAGCGAAATCAGCATAAACGTTCATCATTTTCTCTGACTCCTCCACTGCTTCTTCTCTAGTTGCATGAGCCGTGTGTCCTTCTTGCCATAAAAATTCTGCAGTACGTAAAAACAAACGCGTTCTCATTTCCCAACGAACAACATTAGCCCATTGATTTATTAACAATGGTAAATCTCTATAGGATTGTACCCACCCTTTATAAGTAGACCAAATAATTGCTTCACTTGTAGGTCGAACAATTAACTCCTCCTCTAATTTTGCATTTGGGTCCACCATTAATTTACCTGGTTTGTCAGGATCATTTTTTAACCTATAGTGCGTTACAATAGCACACTCCTTTGCAAATCCCTCGGCATTTTTTTCTTCTGCTTCAAACATACTCTTAGGAACGAATAAAGGAAAATAAGCATTTTGGTGTCCTGTCTCTTTAAACATTCTATCTAATTCTGCTTGCATTTTTTCCCAAATAGCATATCCGTAAGGCTTGATAACCATACAGCCTCTAACGCCTGAGTTCTCGGCTAAATCAGCCTTGACAACCAGTTCGTTATACCATTTTGAATAATCTTCTGATCGGGTAGTAAGGTTCTTGCTCATAATGAATAGTTTGGCACAAATTTTGTTTTAATTATTTTAACTAAATAGTTCCGCAAAACTAACTATTTTTGTAATGTGCAACAATAAAAAACGAAATAGATATGAAAACAAATACTTTTTCATTCCTTAAACTGCCCAATTTTAGTCTCATCGTTGTCTTAAGTGTTTTGATAACATCCTGTGGATCTTATCAAAACAGTTCTTACTACGGTGATGGTATTTATGGGGACTCCGGGAATCAGAATACACAGAGACAAGTTCCAAATGACTCAAATAACCGATACAAAAGTTATTTCAGCTCCTTACAGGAAGAAAGTCAGTCATCAGAAATTTTCACGGACATTGACAACTATAATGATTACCAAGACAACCCAGATAATACTGACGGAGTGGGAAACAATTATGGAGGATGGGGAAGTAATTACACACAAACAGACATAACTATTTATCCTAATAATTTTGGAATGGGATGGGGTCTTGGCTACAATGGTTGGGGAAATCCTTATTTTAATAATGGGTTTGGATGGAATTCTCCATTTTTTGATGGCGGATTTGGATGGAACAACCCCTACTACGGTGCAGGGTATAACTGGGGCTCCCCTTTCGGACTTGGTTACCGAGGATTTGGTTTTGGAATATTAAGATGGAACAGTCCTTTCTACGGCTACAATAGTTATTACGGAAATCCTTATTTCGGAAATCAGATTTATGGAAATCAGATTATTGGTAGAAATTATTCGAATAATACTGGAAGAAGAGGGTCTGTGAATTACAATTCAAATACCAATAGAAATATCAATTCTAGAACAAGTAACAGTCAAATTAATAGAACCTACATTGGAAGAAGTAACAGCAACAGCACTTATTCCAGAAACGGATCCTTTAATTCCGGTACAAGAACGAATACTCCTATCTTTAGAAGAGGAGAAAGTCAAAATAGAAATTCAAACAGTCCAACTCAAGGAAGAACTAACAATACTAGGCAAGATAGGTCCTACACTCCTACCAACAACTCAACTCAGAATCGAACTTATACACCATCATCAAATACTGGTAGATCCTCAAGTGGGTCAAGTAGCGGTAGATCCTCTGGTGGGTCAAGTAGTGGTAGATCCTCTGGTGGAAGAGGATGAAAATAAAATGATCTCTTTTAAATAGGCATAAACACAATTCAAAAATGAAAAAACATATATTCATACTGTTAACTGGGCTAAGTTTTAGTTTTACACAATCACAGGAAATTAGAGATGCACTGCGTTATTCACAAGATAATTTAACCGGAACTGCACGTTTTAATGCAATGAGTGGTGCTTTTGGTGCACTTGGAGGAGACTTATCATCAATAGGAATTAATCCTGCGGGATCAGCTGTTTTCGCAAATAACCAAGTAGGATTTACTGTTAATAGCACTAACAGGAAAAATAATTCTAATTATTTTGGAACAAACACTACTGAAAATAATAACTCTTTGAATTTAAATCAAGCCGGTGGTGTCTTTGTTTTCAAAAGTCAAAACCCACAAAGCAACTGGACAAAAATTGCAGTAGGGTTAAATTTTGAAAACACGAACAATTTTGATAACGCTACTTTCTCAGCAGGTATAAATCCAACGAATTCTATTGGGAACTATTTTCTAAGTTATGCTAATAATGCTAATAATGGCGCACCTGTACCACAGGAGTTTGTAAACTTGCAAAACGGAGAGTCAATAAACAACTTATATTCATTTCTAGGAAGAAATTTACCTAATAATCAATACAATGGCCTTTCTGGATTTGGTGCTCAACAAGCGTTTTTGGGATATCAAGGTTTTATAATTGATGCAGCAGATCCTAACAACAACAATTCAACCTACTTATCAAGTGTTGCAGCAGGAGGAAACTATTATCAGGAAAATACTGTAGTAACCTCAGGATATAATGGTAAGTTATCATTTAATGCCTCTACTGCTTACAAGGATAAACTTTATATAGGTCTTAATTTAAACTCTCATTTTATTGACTTTAGACAATCTAGTGTGTTTTATGAAGATAACTCCAATGCTTTAAATTCTGATTACAGAGTTACCCAAGTACAATTCAATAATGATTTATATACTTACGGAAGCGGTTTTTCGTTTCAATTAGGAGCTATAGCTAAAGTTACAAATGAATTACGCGCGGGTCTAACATATGAGTCATCAACGTGGTACCGTGTAAACGATGAATTGTCTCAGCGTCTTATTGCGGTAAGTAGTAACAACACAGGGACCTTAGATTCAGATGTTGTAGACCCAAGATACCTTAATGTTTACGAACCTTACAAGTTACAAACACCTAGCAAAGTGACTGGAAGTTTAGCCTATGTATTTGGCAAATCTGGTTTAATAAGTCTTGACTATGCTATCAAAGATTATAGCAATATCAAATTCAAACCTACCAACGATTCGTTTTTAAGTAGTTTAAATTCAGAAATGAGTAACACACTTCAAAACACAGGTGAACTACGTATAGGAGCCGAATATAAAATTGAGAGACTGAGTCTTAGAGGAGGTTACCGATACGAGCAAAGCCCTTATAAAAACAAAACTACAGTGGGTGACTTGACAGGATATTCAGGAGGATTAGGGTATAATTTTGGTTCAACTAAATTAGATTTATCTTATGCTTATGCCAAAAGAGACTCGCAACAAGGTTTCTTCTCACAAGGATTAACGAATGGTGCACAAATAAATAACATCAATAATACAGTCGCAGTATCTTTATTATTCGAATTATAAAACCATAAAAAAGTTATTTGAACCGTCTCGTATTTTAATATTGGGACGGTTTTTTTTAGCCCCGATGGCAGTGAAAATCCTCCCGCTTTTTTTCGGGAGATTGCAGCGCACAGCGGGATCAGCTCCATAAAAAGGAACTAAATAAAAGGAAACGAGTGCTGTTTAAATAAAAAAAGCGTAATTTTGCACTCCAATTTACAAATCTATGAGAACCAAGTCTTTAAAAAAGAATAAAATCAACGTAATTACCTTAGGGTGTTCAAAAAACATATATGACAGTGAAGTATTAATGGGTCAACTTCGTGCTAGCGGCAAGGAAGTTGAACATGAAGCTCCTGCCGAAAGTGAAGGTAATATTATTGTTATTAATACTTGCGGATTTATTGATAATGCTAAAGCAGAATCAGTGAATATGATATTGGAATATGCTGATAAAAAAGAAAGAGGACTTGTAGACAAAGTTTTCGTAACAGGATGCTTATCTGAACGCTACAGACCAGATTTAGAAAAAGAAATTCCGAATGTAGATCAGTTTTTTGGAACTACCGAATTGCCTCAACTGTTAAAAGCATTAGGTGCTGATTACAAGCATGAATTGCTTGGTGAACGTTTAACAACTACTCCTAAAAACTATGCTTATTTAAAAATTGCTGAAGGTTGCGATAGACCTTGTAGTTTTTGTGCAATCCCATTAATGAGAGGAAAGCACGTCTCGCAATCCATTGAAAAATTAGTTAAAGAAGCGGAAGGCTTAGCGAGAGATGGTGTAAAAGAATTAATCCTGATAGCTCAGGATTTGACTTATTATGGTTTAGATATTTACAAAAAAAGAAATCTCGCAGAGTTACTTGAAAATTTAGCTGCTGTTGAAGGAATCGAATGGATTCGTTTGCATTATGCCTTTCCTACTGGTTTTCCAATGGATGTTTTAGAGCTAATGAAACGGGAGCCTAAAATTTGTAATTATATTGATATTCCATTGCAACACATATCAGACTCTGTTTTAAAATCGATGCGCCGCGGAACGACTCAAGCTAAAACTACTAAATTACTTAAGGACTTTAGAGCTGCTGTTCCTGGAATAGCAATTCGTACTACTTTAATTGTTGGATATCCTGGAGAAACTCAAGAAGATTTTAATATATTGAAAGATTGGGTACAAGAAATGAAATTTGACCGAATGGGCTGTTTCGCCTATTCTCATGAAGAAAACACACATGCTTATTTACTGGAAGATGATGTTCCTGATAATGTAAAGCAAGATCGCGCTAATGAAATAATGGAACTTCAATCTCAAATTTCATGGGATTTGAATCAAGAAAAAGTTGGACAAGTATTTAAATGCATTATTGACAGAAAAGAAGGTGGTCATTTCGTGGGTAGAACAGAATTTGATAGTCCAGATGTAGATAACGAAGTGCTAATAGACGCCTCAAAACACTATGTTAAAACAGGAGAATTTGCTATGATAAAAATTATCGAAGCGACAGAATTTGATTTGTACGGAGAACCAGTCTAACCTATTCGACATCTTTATTTTACACCTTATTTAATACTAATAAATATGAAAAAAATACAAGCAATAGTTATCACTGCATTACTTTTAATGACGTTTAATTTCGTTTCTGCTCAATATGGAAATGGTTATGGAAACGGATACGGAAATGGTAGGAGTAATCAAATGAACCAGATGAGTCAGATGAATCAAACCCCATCTAAGCCAAAAGAAATCCCTATAGAGGTGACTGTAGGTAAGATAATGGAAGGTATGAAAAAGGAATTACAATTGGATCAATTGCAAGAAATAGCAATATCTAATGTACTTATAGAAAGTGTAAGGGATCAAGGTATGCTGATGAAATCCGAAAGCAATCAAGAGCAAAAAGCAAAGGAATTCCAAGCACTCTCTGAAACCACAAATAGAAAAGTAAACGAATTTTTGAACGAAGACCAAAAGGCTAAATACAAAGAGTTTATAGCAAAAGGTCCTTCAGATAGACAAAAGTCAGAAAAAAAGAAATCACGAAAAAAAGAATAGTTTACTCTCCATCGTATAAGATTTGAACACCTATGAAAAAATATTTTTATTTCTTGATTTTAGGAATAACCATTGTATCATGCAGCACCAATCCCTATAAAGACAGTGAAAAAGTGTACGACACCCAGTTGAATACTTTTAAAGAGGCTATATCTATCAAGGAGCCTGAACCTTTACCTATAGTCACGAAAACAATTATAGGAATCGACAATGTGTATACGAAGCAACTTTATACTTTTAAGGACACGATTTCTAAAATGAATCCAAAAGACTTAGAAAACGGCATAAAAACGGAATGGATTGGAACCGTAAATTTTAATTTAAGAAAACCAAACTTCATCATTATTCACCATACTGCTCAAGATTCTATACAGCAAACGATAAAAACTTTTACGCTAACTAGAACGCAAGTAAGTGCGCATTACGTTATTGCAGATAATGGAAATGTAGTACAAATGCTAAATGATTATTTAAGAGCATGGCATGCAGGAAGAGGATCGTGGGGAAGAGATACTGATATCAATTCGTCCTCTATAGGAATTGAATTAGACAATAATGGTAGCGAACCTTTTTCGGAAGCACAAATAACTAGTTTGATGGCTTTGTTAAGCAAATTAAAAAAACAATACGATATTCCTGTTCAAAACATTATTGGACACTCTGACATTGCTCCCACTAGAAAGACAGATCCAAGCGTACTTTTTCCATGGAAAATACTAGCTGAAAACGGATTTGGATTATGGGCAGATGATAGCGGCCTGCCAGCACCAGTAAATTTTGATCCTATTTTAGGACTTCGAATCATAGGATACGACACTAAAAATTTATCTGCAGCGATCAAAGCCTTCAAGCTACATTATATCCAAACCGACACTACGGCAACGTTAGATGAAAAAACAGTTAACACCATCTATGCTATTTATCAAAAAATGTAAAAAAGTATACAATGTATAATTTAAAACGTCTTACCACATGATAAGACGTTTTTTTTTGCTTTTAACAGACTTTGATATCTAATCAATAACAAAAAAAAACTGCCGAGCTACTTTACAATATTTCGACAGTTCAAAAAAAAAAAAATTATGGTATTAGCAGAGTACTGTCCTAAGCAAAGCACAGCAACTTTCAAGCTTATTAAAAGCCATATACAAGCGCTAGTGAGATCTGAGCCGCTGATGAGGAAGGAACTAAATTAGAGTCAACAAAAAACACTTTGTCAGAGTTATTATCTAATCTTACTTCTGGAATAAATGTAAGCGCTCCTGATTTTAAGTTAGCCGATAGTGTCAAAGCTGTTAGAGACGTATTACCTGATCCTTGCTTGTATTTAAAATATTCACCTCTGAGACCTAAAGAAAAAGTATCGCTTAAATCATACCCTGGATACAAGGCAACACCTGTATACCCCACATCTCCCACGTTAGAAAAATCGGCTGCATTTAAACCTAATTTAAACTTCTCTGATAATTGAAACGAGGCAGTCAAATCGACAATCGTACCACTAACAGAACCATCCATAAAGTTCAAATAAGCACTAACGCCCTCTGTAGGAGCAAATGACAATTGCGCACCAAAAGCATTAAGCCCCTTAATAGGATCTGCCTTGTAGGAGTTCCAAGAATCATTAAAAGCACCAACCATAATTCCCACTTTATCAGAGATAGCATAGTTTAGTTTAACTCCTGCATTTTGAAAAGGTCCGCTCGTAAATAAATAGGATGTAGAATAGTGAAAGTTAGCTAATGGCGAAATTACTTCATATCCAATAAACGTTCCCATGTAACCTGCTGTAAAACTTAATTTATCTGTTGCAGCATATGTCGCATACAAGTTTTGAATGTGAAAAGAGTTAAGATCAGCTCCATCACCGTTAGGTATAGATTGAAATTGCCCTCTTGGTCCAAATGAAAGTTCCCCTACAAATGATGTTTTACCCGTGGTTTTTTTAAGCGCAATGTCAAGCATCCCTAAAGAAACTGAATTTTGATCTGTGGCAAAGCTGGTAAAAATATTCCCTGTTTTAGAAAAATCATATTTGTAATACACATCTGCTGATCCTGAAATTTCTAAGGGTGTATCCTGAGCAAAAGTCATTGAGGCGGTCAAAATAAATCCTAATGTTACTATTATTTTTTTCATAATTAGTTTGGTTAGTTGTTAGGTGTTTTTGTGGTTAATTATTGGTTTTAGTTAGTGTAGTATCCTGTATTTTAGTATTGATTTATATACATCAAAAAAGCCATTTTAGTTGTTTTTATTTATAAATATTGTATTTTTTCAACAAATAAATCATTTATCTCAATAAATGACTACTTATTTTCTTGGGACGAATTTATTAACTTTTATCGTAGATGAACAATTTACAGTAGCCTTTTTGACTTTGAAGAAGAAGAATTATCGATAAGTAAAAAACCGTCTAAAAAAATAAGTATTCTCTATTTTAGATAACTAAAAATTAAAAAATTCACACATCAAAATTCACTACAACCCCTGATTTAAAAAAAATAATCATCAAAAAATAACACTAATTAAGCACTAAAGAGTGTTTTTAAGTTAAATAAAAAACACATACCCCTATTTTTTATGGGGTATATGTCAAAATTAATTTTTTACCAAAGAAGAGTGAAATTAGAATTTACGTACAAGAGATATAGCAATTTTATTACTTTGATGAATAGCCTAATTGTAAAAACTACTTGCTACTATAATTAAAGGTGAACAAAAATTTTCAAGTATAATTGTTTGAATGCAGAAGAAATAGGATTCAAGCCTATGAAAAGAGAAAGATTACATAAAATAAGTATAAAAAAAAGAGCCCGATACAGTATCGGGCTCGTAAGCAACAGATTTAAGAATCTGCTAAATAACTATAGTAAAAATTAACTATCGTGAATTAAAATTTTATAAAGGGATATTACCATGTTTTCTATTTGGCACTACACTCTCCTTATTTTCTAACATACTAAAGGCTTTTAACAATTTTCGTCTTGTATCTTGAGGCAGTATAACCTCATCAATAAAACCACGTTGTGCAGCAGTGTATGGATTAGCAAACAAATCAGCGTACTCTTTTTCTTTTTCTGCTAATTTAGCCACATGATCATCTGCTTCGCTAATCTCTTTCTTAAATATTATCTCTGATGCTCCTTTTGCCCCCATTACAGCAATCTCAGCTGTAGGCCAAGCAAAATTCATATCGGCGCCAATGTGCTTAGAATTCATTACATCATAAGCCCCTCCGTACGCTTTACGCGTAATCAAAGTTACTCTAGGCACCGTAGCTTCACTTAATGCATATAATAATTTTGCACCGTGCACAATAATTCCTTGCCATTCTTGATCTGTTCCAGGTAAAAAACCAGGAACGTCCACAAGTACAAGTAGCGGAATATTAAATGCATCACAAAAACGAGTAAATCGCGCCGCTTTGATAGAGCTATTTACATCGAGACACCCTGCCAAAAACAGTGGCTGATTTGCTACAATACCAATACTTCTACCCCCTAACCTTGCAAAACCAACAATGATATTCTCTGCATAATTTTTATGAATCTCAAAAAAAGAATCTTCATCGATAATCCCTGCTATAACATTATGCATGTCGTATGGCTTATTTGGATTATCTGGAATAATACTCTCTAGTTGTTCTCTAACCTCATCATTGAGTGTGTAAGGTAGTTTATGGGTTGTCTCTTTATTGCTTTGTGGTAAATAACTCAACAATCGTTTCACATCCTCAAGGCACTCAATATCATTAGCCGAAGTACAATGCGCTACACCAGATTTCGTAGAATGCGTGCTAGCACCCCCTAATTCTTCAGAAGTTACAGTTTCGTTTGTTACTGTTTTCACCACGTTAGGCCCCGTTACAAACATATAACTAGTATCTTCGACCATCATAGTAAAATCAGTCATAGCAGGAGAATATACCGCTCCTCCAGCACATGGTCCCATGATAGCCGAAATTTGAGGAATTACTCCACTCGATTGCACATTTCGATAAAAGATATCAGCGTAACCTCCTAGAGAGCGAACGCCTTCTTGGATACGAGCACCACCCGAATCGTTTAGCCCAATCATTGGCGCTCCCATTTTGACAGCCATGTCCATAACTTTGCAAATTTTCTCAGCATGCGTTTCTGATAGCGCACCTCCAAAAACGGTGAAATCTTGAGCAAAAACATAGACTAATCTGCCGTTTATAGTTCCGTAACCAGTGATTACACCATCTCCATAGTACTGCTCTTTCTCCATACCAAAGTCAGTGGTACGGTGGGTTACTAGCATTCCAATTTCTTCAAAAGACCCTTCATCCATTAAATAATTAACCCGTTCTCTTGCTGTTAATTTCTTTTTTTGGTGCTGCTTTTCAATTCTATTTTTACCTCCACTCAAATGGGCTTTAGCAATTTTATCGTTTAATATTTCTATTTTATCTTTCATCTTACTGTTTTTAACTGCTTACTTGGCTATCTTTTAATCTTCAATCACTAGACTTAATCGATCACTTAGGCAAGCGCACTATTTTTTGATCTTCGAAATAACGCTGTAATGCGATTAAAGCAGCAATTTCGGCCTCTTGTTCCATTTCCTTCTGCAATGAAGCAGCGTTGTAATACTTTTTGACAAAATGAGTGTCAAAATTTCCGGATCTAAAAGCATCATGCTCCATCACATATTTACCAAATGGCAATGTAGTTTGTACACCCTCTACAAGATAATTATCGATAGCATTGATCATGATTTCGATTGCTTCCTCACGGGTATCACCATAAGTAATCAATTTAGCAAGCATTGGATCATAATAAATAGGAATATCCATTCCCTGTTCAAAACCGTTATCAACGCGTATTCCTGTACCTTTTGGCAATTGATATACATCTAAATGACCCACACTTGGTAAAAAATCATTTAATGGATCTTCGGCATAAACACGTAATTCCATTGCATGTCCTTTTATCTTTAAATCTTCTTGCTTGATGGTTAGCGCTTCGCCACGAGCCACTTTTATTTGCATTTCGACTAAATCTAAGCCAGTAATCAATTCAGTTACAGGATGCTCTACTTGTAAACGCGTATTCATTTCTAGAAAATAAAAATTGTTGTTTTCATCTAATAAAAACTCGACAGTCCCTGCACCAAGGTAATCACAAGATTTAGCAACTAAAACAGCAGCCTCGCCCATTTGCTTACGCAATTCCGGTGTTAAAACCGAAGAAGGAGCTTCTTCAACTACCTTCTGATGGCGACGCTGAATACTGCATTCGCGTTCGAACAAATACAAAATAGTGCCGTGGCTGTCGGCCATAATCTGGATTTCGATGTGACGAGGAGAAGCTACATATTTTTCGATAAAAACAGAACCATCACCAAAAGCGTTCAAAGCTTCACTAATCGCACGATTCATCTGAGATTCAAATTCTGCTTCATTTTCAACAACACGCATTCCTTTTCCACCACCTCCGGCAGAGGCTTTTATCAATATAGGGAATCCAATTTGGGCGGCGACTTTTTTCGCTTCTGCAATATCCGTTATTGCTTCATCTAGTCCGGGAACCATAGGAATATCGTATTGCTTTACTGCTTCCTTAGCAGCTAGCTTACTTCCCATGATATGGATAGCCTTAAACTTTGGACCTATAAAAACAATATTATTTTGTTCTGCTTTTTCAGCAAAATCAGCATTCTCACTCAAGAAACCATAACCAGGATGAATGGCATCAACGCCAAGTTCTTTGGCTACTTCTATTATCTTATCTCCTAGTAAATACGATTGATTTGATGGAGATTCACCAATCCAGACTGCTTCGTCAGCAAATTTAACATGAGGTGCATTCCTATCTATGGTAGAGTATACTGCAACTGTTTTAATACCCATTTTTTGGGCCGTTTTCATTACACGAATCGCTATTTCTCCCCTATTGGCAACTAATATTTTTTTCATCCTTTATTCGAATTCAATTAATAACTGTCCTTTATCTACGGCATCTCCTTTATTAGCAGCAATCGATTTGATTACTCCATCGCGAGGCGAAAGAAAACTATTTTCCATTTTCATCGCTTCAAGGATCAGTAAAGGATCATTTTCTTTGACGGTTTGTCCCACGACCACATTAATTTCTAGAATTAGTCCAGGCATAGGTGCCTTGATTGCATTGACTTGCTTGGTCAAACCTACTTCAAAACCTAAATCTTTGATTAATTGATCTAAATCATTGGAAATTGCAACAGTATAGGTGTTGTTATTTACTTTGACCTCATATTGTTTTTGATTGAAATTAGCCAAAACAATTTCAGCTTTATAAGGCTTGTTATGATGCAGAATATGCAAGTGGTTTGCCTCTGTTGGTACTGCATCAAGTTGAGAAATTGATTCCTTGTTAATATCGAAGGAAAATGAATCGTTTACTTTTACTTTATAGTTATCACTCATTAGTGTAATTTTTATGAATGTAAAAATAAGGAAAAGAAAACGTTTTCGTAAAGTAAAAACTAAAGTTTTATGCTAATTTAGTATAGCTAATTTAAAATATAATTAAAGTACTAAGAGTCCAAATTCCCTTAAGGTATGAATTGGCTTTGCAAACCAAAACAACTCAAAATCATCAAAATTTTTCTCGAAATCAACTTTAAGTTCTTGAAAAGTATAGGTTTTCGAACAAGAAACAGCGATTTTCGATAACGTATCCGCTAACCATTCTCCTTCATTTTTGTTGGTTTGAATGGTGAAACTTTCTTTTTTATCATGAAAAGTAAGTGCTACCATTTCCCAAGAGTTTCCCTTTTTAGACTTAGTAAAATGCTCTATCGCAGGTTTACCGCCAAGCCACACAATTTTAGCTGTAGTTTTAATTTGTAAATCATTATCGTGTTGAACAGCGTTAAAAATAAAGTCCTCTTTTACTGTAGTCCTCGGAATTTTAAAATCAAACCACTCTTGCAATTCGTAGTCAAAACAAATGCCATGCATGAAGTTAAACAACGATTTCTTGAGTCCGAATGAAAATTTATCATGGTTAATTCCTGTTTTATCAGTGTAGTTAATATCGTTGTTGGCAAAGGTACCAATAACTTCAGTTTCTTTTACCACACCAAATTTTTCAGGATACAACCCTACCGGACTGTGAGCAGTCATTGCAAATTGATGCCAAAACCCCGATTGCAATACTCCTGCTTCAAATAATTGACGGACCATTTCTAAACTGTCTATCGTTTCTTGCACGGTCTGAGTAGGATATCCGTACATGAGATAAGCATGCACCATAACTCCCGCTTCGGTAAAATTGCGAGTCACCTTTGCCACTTGTTCTACGGTGACACCTTTGTCTATTAATTTCAATAAACGATCTGAAGCAACTTCAAGTCCACCCGAAACGGCAATGCAACCCGATGCTTTTAAAAGTAAACACAGATCAGCGGTAAAGCTTTTTTCAAATCGAATGTTCGTCCACCAAGTCACTGATAATTTTCTTCGAAGTATTTCTAACGCTAAGGCACGCATTAAAGCTGGGGGCGCGGCTTCATCAACATAATGAAATCCATTTTCTCCTGTTTGCTCCATCATTTCCTCCATACGATCACATAGCAAACTAGCAGCAATGGGTTCGTAAATTTTTATATAATCTAAAGATATATCACAAAAAGTACATTTGCCCCAGTAGCATCCGTGGGCCATAGTGAGCTTATTCCAGCGACCGTCAGACCACATGCGGTGCATGGGATTTACGATTTCGATAACCGATATGTATTTGTCCAATAACAAATCAGAATAATCTGGAGTTCCCACTTGGGATTGCTTGTAATCTGGTTTTAGAGAATTATTTTTATAGACCACTTTTCCGTCTTCTAATAAAAAAGTTCTTTTGTACTGCTTCTCGACTGCGCTCGAACTAACAGCATTTACAAGTTCTTCAACAGGCACTTCGCCGTCATCCAAAGTAATGTAATCGAAAAACTCAAAAACACGAGCGTCAGATAATGACCTTAGTTCCGTATTAGGGAAACCGCCACCCATAGAAATCTTAATTTCGGGATGGTGTTTTTTAACCCATTGCGCTGAACGAAAGGCACTGTATAAATTCCCAGGAAAGGGTACAGATATTAAAAATAAAGTAGGATTAACTGCTTCAATTTTTTGTTTTAGAGTCGAAAGCAAAACGGAATCAATGTAAGTAGGCTCCTGTTGCAACGCTTGGTACAATTCATCAAAAGAATTAGCTGATCTACCTAAACGTTCAGCATATCGGCTGAAGCCAAAGTTTGAATCTACACATTCTACAATAAAATCAGAAATATCCTCAAGGTATAAAGTTGCCAAATGCTTCCCTTTATCCTGCGTTCCCATGGTACCAAAAGCCCAATCGAGTTCTTCTAATTGTGCAAAGCGAGAAGCTTCAGGTAAATAATCTTCTTGACAAATCTGCAAAGCCAAGGTTGGATTTTTTCCTTGCAAAAAGGCGATAACAGGATCAATTGTTTTGATGTATTCGTCCTGCAAAGCATAAATACGTTTCGAATTGTCTGAAATCGAACTGCTGGTATTTTGAAACTTTAAACTAGCAACTTCAAACAAATTTAGTAAGCCTTCTTTCGAAAACAATTTCAAAATCACTTCGATTCCCAAATCAGCCTGGAAAGCTGCAATCCCTTTGGTATTCAAGAACCCCTTAATGTATGCCGTTGCCGGATAAGGAGTATTCAATTGCGTAAAAGGAGGCGTAATTAGGAATAGTTTTGTTTTCAAAAGGATATTATTTTATGCAAAAATAGGCGATAATTATTATTTTTCACCATATATCACGACTTACAATAAACTAGTATTAAATTGGTCATATTTGAATTAACTTTTTCTTTCTAATATCCTTTTTTTAATTTGTTTTGAATAAATATTTCAAAGGTAAAATTCATATATGATAATTGATATACTTCTAATAAACTATAAGATTTTATGTATATTTGTGCACAAAATTCTCACAATGAAGGTTAAAGCCATAGTCCTGTTTATTCTTTTTTACCCAACATTTTTTGTTTTTTCGCAAGAAACAAAGCTACAATCATCACATATTTTGATAGAAGACCAAAAAGGAAACCTAATTCAAAGTGAAGAAGCACAAAAAACATTTTTAAAAAGTCGGGAAGAAAAAAGGGTCAAAGAACTTCAAGAGTTACAAAAAGCAACACTAAGTTCAAAAAAAAGTGCCCTACAACAGGCCGTTGAAATGTGTTCAAATGGAGGGTTTGAACAACATGAAAGCATTACTGGTTCTAGTTACCTTAAAAATTTTCTTTATACAATAGGTGATCCTGCTGGGCCCACCCAATGTCGCTCTATTACAAATAATGCTGATTCATACATAAATATTTACAACCCCAATAATCTTAATCTAATGGCTACCAGTGTCTCATCCAACTTGGTAGACCCTTATATCGGAGACATTAAGGGGTTTGATCAATATGCACTTAAAATAAATCACGAAAACTCCTCTACTTATGGAGCAATTGTTCAAGGTAAAAGATTCAAAACCAATAATGAAAATTATCTGAAATTTAATTATAAAGCCGTATTACAAAGTGTTTACGACAACAGCCATGCTGACAATCAAGCATTTGTAAAAGCGCGTATTTTAAATAAAAAAGGGGTTGTAGTAAACGAATTTTGTTTAGTAGGAGATGAAAAAAACTGTATTTTCACCAAAGTCCCAAGTCAAAGTTCCAATTATGTAACTTTGTACACATCAAACTGGCAATCTGGATTATTAGATATTTCGTCTATTCCTAACAATGAAGAATTCACCGTTGAATTTATGGCGTCTAGATGTGGACTCGGTGGACATTTTGGTTATATGTACATTGATGATATTTGCTTGCTGCATTCCGATGAAAATTTTCAAGGATCTGTAGAACTTGAACCTCTAAATAAAGTATGCCCTACTTTACCTGTTGCAGTTTGTGGAAGCTATACTGTTCCAAATTCTGGAGGAATAGCGGCAACTGTAAAAAAAATCACTTTAACTGTTTACAATAGCAGTAATGTTTCAGTATACAGCACTTCTACAACTTCAAGTTTGGACACAACAAATAAAAAGTTTTGCTTCACCTTAAGTGCTAGTAATTTTCCAAATACTAGCAATGCTAATTACAATGTAGGAGTTCAAGTTGATTATGATACCCCTACCGCCTCTACTTGCGCGGGAACTTCATTCAATTCAGCCGTAGATCCTGATGCAAATCCGGGATGGGATATTTCATTTTTGAATTGTGATTCTAGTTGTAATTTTAATGTAAATACAGCAAAAATTTCGCAATGTGATGCAAATCGGGACGGAACTGAGAATTTCGATTTGACAAAGTTTAATGCTCTGGTAGTTGCTTCAACCACTGGACTAAGTTTTAAATACTTCAAAAATTATAATGATGCAGCAGCCAATTTAAATGAAATAACCAATTTTACTAGCTATCCGAGTACGAGTACCTCTTTATTTGTTCGAATAAATAAAAGCGCTTCATGCTTTAAAATAATTTCGACTAGTTTAGAAGTGAAAAATCCAACGGCAAACATTACAGGTATTTTAAATGTTTGCTCAGGAAGTACTCTATTGACAGCAACTTCGGGATCTACCTATCTTTGGAATACAGGAGAAACTACGCAAAGTATTACCGTTAACGCCATTGGTAATTATTCTGTAACTGTAGCTGATTCTTTTGGCTGTAGTAGTACTGCCACTGTTGGTATTGAACCGAGTCAAACTGCCGTTTCTCCTATTTTGCAAATTACCCAACCCTCTTGTTTCAGTACAACAGGGAGCATTGTTGTAACCTCAACAGCAGCCGAATATAGTTTTGACGACGGAGTAACTTGGACTACAAACAATACTAAGGATAATCTATATCCAGGAAGTTATTCCGTTAAAATAAAAACAATAAACGGATGTATTTCCTATTCTCAAAAAGCAACAATAACTGGTGTATCAACTTCTTATCCAAGTTATACTTATTCTAATCCTTTATTTTGCGGAGATGTTGGACGAATCACGATTTTAACATCATCTACATACTATAGCTTTGATGATGGTGTAACCTGGGTCAATAATGCTACTGACGACAATTTGAAACCTGGACTTTATAAAATCCGTACAAAAGATGCGCAAGGATGTATTTCTGCCGCTAATAATGTGTTACTAAGTAGCACTACTTTAGATGATCCAACTTATACTTTAATACTGCCTGCATGTACTGTTGTTGGGAGTATAACTATTAATTCAGTTGCTGATTTTTATACTTTTGATGGAGGAACAACATGGGTTACTACCAATAATTTGACTAATTTAACTGCAGGAAGTTATCGCGTAGGAATTAAAAACGCCTTGGGCTGTACGTCTAATTTTAATTATGTTTATTTGGATGATTTTACTAGTTCATACCCTAGGATTACTACTATACAACCTATTTGCGGAAGTAATGGTAATATTACAATCGACACAGTTGCTGACTTTTATAGTTTTGATGATGGAGCAACCTGGACCACTAATAATACAGCTGATTTACCATACGGAAGTTATAATATAAAAGTAAAAAACAGTCTAGGATGCGTCAGCGCCATCAATTACGCATATTTAAATCAACCATTATTGAGTGCGCCAATTGTTAGTATCGAGCAACCCACTTGCGGTGCAAATGGAAAAATCAGTATAAATTCGTTATCCGATTTTTACAGCTACGATAACGGTCAAACCTGGACAACTTCAAATACGAAATCATTGCCGCCGGGATTTTACTACGTTATAGTAAAGAATAGTATGGGATGTGTATCATATGGAAACGGAATTTATTTGAATAATCCATATATCGATTCGCCAACATATACTGTTACCCAACCCACCTGTACTGCTCTTGGAAGTATTACCATAAATACAATTGCAGACTTTTATAGTTTTGATGGAGGCAGCACTTGGGGAACAGATGCTACTTTAGCAAATATAAACGTTGCTGGATATTACAATATATCTACAAAAAACAATCTGGGTTGTGTTTCTAATTCAATCTCCGTGTATATAGCTGGATACAATCTGCCCACTCCTGATTACACTTTTATCAATCCTAGTTGTGGGAATATTGGTTCAATTACATTCAATGCAACTGCTGATTTTTACAGTATTGATTACGGACAAACTTGGAGTACAAATAATGTTTTCTCAAATTTAAGTGCTGGATACTACTATTTGCAAATAAAAAAAGCTAATTGTGTTTCAAATAGTTTTGGTGTTAATTTGGATAGTAACTATTTGGCTCCACCAAAAGTAACCGCAGTACAACCTAGCTGTGGAACCAATGGATCAATCACTTTTTCAACAACTGCAGATTTTTATAGCCTTGATGGTCAAAATTGGGTTACAAATCCAGTTTTTAACAATCTCACTCCAGGTTTTTATAGTGTGAAAACAAAAAATGCATCTGGCTGTGTTTCAATTCCTAACTATATATCGCTTTCCCCTTTTTATCTCCCTAATCCCACTTTCACAACAGTGCAGCCAACTTGTGGTAATGGTGGAAATATAACCTTTACGGTAGCAGCAGCGTTGTACAGTATAGATGGTGGCACTACATGGAGTAATAGCCCCGTGTTTACTAATCTAAACCCAGGTTATTACTATTTAGGCATAAAAAATGCTACAGGTTGTACATCTAATTTTTATCTATCCAATGTAAGTCTCCAAAACTATTACTTACCTAATCCAGATTTCACACTAATTCAGCCAACTTGTGGCACTAACGGTAGTATCACGTTTGCAACAGTAGCGGATTCCTATAGTTTTGATGGTGGCAAAACGTGGACCACAAATCCACAACTTACTGGACTTACCTCTGGGTATTATAACCTATTAATACAAAATACTATTGGCTGCAAATCATATGTTATATCCGTTTATATTCAGCCATATTATCTTCAAAATCCAAAGGTAAAAGTAATACAACCTAGTTGCGGAAATGGCGGAAGCATAAGCATAACTACGCCAGCTGATCAATATAGCTTTGACGGAGGTACAACATGGACTTCAGATCCTATATTATTAGATCCAAAACCAATAACTTATACTATTCTTATCAAAAATGCTAAGGGATGTACTTCATATTCGCAATATTACTCGATCAATAAATATTACATAGCCTCCGTAAATATCTCCTCAATTCAACCAACCTGTGCTACTCCTTTTGGAACCATAATAATAAATACAATAGCAGATCAGTATAGTTTTGATAATGGTGTAACTTGGACTACAAATCCTATTAAGAAAAATTTAGCAAGCGGTAATTATACTGTTATTGTGAAAAATGCGCTAGGCTGTACCTCATCTGGCTATACTATCTATATTAGTACCCCACCTACTATTCCAGCTCCACCATCGGTCCAGATTGTTCAACCATCGTCCTGTGGAGCAACAGATGGACGGATTACCGTAACAACTCCTGCTATTAGTTATAGCTTTAACGATGGAAATAGCTGGACAACAAACCCAACAAAAATTAATATTGGAGAAGGCACTTATATTATTAAAATTAAAACGAATTCATACAGTTGTGAATCTTTAACGAACGTAGTGAATTTAAACTCAGGCACAACAATCGCAGCCCCAGCATATGCCGCAACGCAACCCAATTGCAGCTCGCCAAAAGGTTCGATTACCATTACTACAAATGCAGCAACTTACAGTTTTGATAATGGATTAACTTATGTTTATTCTAATACAAAAAATGATCTTACACCTGGTATTTACAAGATAAAAATAAAAAATGCTGCAGGATGTATTTCAGATGTTACTGGAGTAACTATAAATGCAATATCGGCACTCCAAGCTCCCGACTTTACCGTAGTTCAACCAAATTGCACTAATTCTTTAGGATCAGTAAGTATCACAACTATTGCAGATTTATATAGTTTTGATAATGGAATCACTTATGGGAATTCGAATACAAAATCTAATCTTACGCCAGGGACCTATAATGTAAAGATAAAATATAACTCAGATTGTATATCCCTAAGCAATACAGTAACAATTAACGCAGCTCCAGTAACTCCTGAAGCGCCAAAAGTAATTATTTCAAATCCCCAAGGGTGTGGGACAATTACTGGGACAATTACAGTATTAACTACTGCAAATTTGTATAGCTTTGATGACGGTAACAATTGGCAAACAAATAACACCGCTAGCTTAGCGCCAGGAAACTACTTAATCCGAACAAAATTAACAAATGGATGTGCATCAAATACATTTGCAGCAACAATCAATCCAGCACCAAATACGCCTTTAACTCCCACAGTTTCTGTTGTGCAACCATCTAGCTGCAGCAATCCATTTGGAGCAATTACTGTCACTAGTACAGCATATGAATATAGTTTTGACAATGGTTTACATTATTCAACTAATCCAGTTTTAGGGAATTTGATACCTGGGACACACTTAGTTCGTGTTAAAAACAGCAGCGGATGTGAATCATTACCAATAGCTGTACTAATCAATATCCCTACAGATTACCCCACCCCTCCCGTATTTACAAGTATCCAACCTGACTGTAATAATCTAAAAGGCTCGATAACTATTACCGACAATGCTGCACAATACAGCTTCGATAATGGTACAACATGGACAACAAATGCAACACAATCAAATCTAGCTCCTGCAACATATTTAATAAAAGTTAAAAATAATATTGGTTGTATTTCAAATTCATCCTCTGTTATTATAATTCCATTTACAAATTTCACTATCAAACCAACACTGTCAAACTCACAAACATTCTGCATCCAACAAAATGCAACAATCCAGGAAATTGCAGTGACTGGCCAAAATATAAAATGGTATGACGCTTTGACTAATGGAACGGTTTTACCATTTATAACGCAACTGCAAAACGGAACAACCTATTACGCTAGCCAAACAATAAATGGTTGCGAAAGTATTAGAACACCAGTTTTAATTACTATTCAAGATAGCTCAGCTCCAATAGGACTGGCAATCCAAACATTCTGTGCAAGTCAGAGTCCAACATTAAGCGCTATTATAGTTACTGGATCTCAAGTCAAATGGTTTGATGCCGCGAATAATTCGCTAACAACAACAACTTCTTTGCAAGACGGTCGCACTTATTATGCCACTCAAACAGTGAACGGTTGCGAAAGCACCAATAAATTAGCTATTACTATATCATTAATCAATACTTTGCCCGCAAATAATTATGAAGAATTGTTGTGTGATGATTTAAACGATGGTTCTGAAAAAGTAAATTTGATGAACTATAATTCAAAGCTAATTGCTAACACCGTGGGATATACATTTGCTTATTATTCAAGCTATGCAGCCGCATCAAATCAATTGACAAACAATCAAATTCTTGATTTTTCTGATTTTAAATTAGCTTTGGGAGCTAAAACAATTTATGTTCGAATTAATTCAGCTTCGGCCTGCTTCGCAATCGCTCAACTAAAACTAACTCTTTTAGCAAAACCTAAAATAACAATTCCTGATGTGGTTCCTATTTGTGAAAGCAGCAGTATTACCATTGATGCTGGTTTAGGGTTTGATCACTATTTGTGGTCAACTGGAGAAACCACATCATCTATAAGAGTTACAAGCCCAAATAACTATTGGGTTACCGTAACCAAAAATTACGACCTAATTACTTGCTCAAATACTAAAAACTTTGAAGTCAAAAAGTCAAATATAGCCAGCATTACTTCCATTGACATCAAGGATTGGACTGATAATGAAAACGCGATTATGGTGTATACTACTGGTAACAGTGACTTTGAATATTCTATTGATGGAATTAATTATCAAGACAATAATCAGTTTACAAACTTAATTAGCGGCAAATACATGGTTCATGTACGAGATAAAAATGGTTGCGGCACGGTCACTGAGGAGGTGAATTTATTAATGTATCCAAAATTTTTCACTCCTAATGGTGATGGATATAATGATACTTGGAGTATACGCTTTTCTGAAAATGAACCGCAATTATCAGTTAAAATATTTGATCGATACGGTAAGCTAATAACTGTACTTAATCAAAACCAAGTCTGGAACGGAACCTATAATGGGCAACTGATTCCTGCAACTGAT
>Ga0180008_1000041_pt1 | contig 135727 bp, 124 predicted proteins | sample MM_PW_MetaG_FD_121121 | JGI IMG/M metagenome (GOLD analysis project Ga0180008, IMG submission 121121) | Groundwater microbial communities from the Aspo Hard Rock Laboratory (HRL) deep subsurface site, Sweden - MM_PW_MetaG | ecosystem: Environmental > Aquatic > Deep subsurface > Groundwater... | reverse complement strand
GGGCGCCTGCGGCCACTGCGGGCCTTGTCACGTCCTGCCTGCGTTCTCAAAACCCTCTGACTTGGCACTTGTGGGTCACTTCGCGCCGGATCGCCGCGAAGAACGGGTTACGCGAAGTGCCCTGAGGGCTGAATCAACAGGAAAAGACCGCCGCCGTCGCTGAGCTTGTAGGGCTTCGCGTCGGGCTTGGCGGTCCTGATCTTGGCGTCACTGAGAAGGTCTTTTGGCATCCTGGGGGTCTCCATCGAGAGAGTGGCGTACCCCCACTCAACTCGGCTCATACCCCAAAGACTACCCCAAGTTTTCCTGGAATGCCATGAACACTACTGAACCTCGTTGAACATCGGCCTCGTTGAAAATCAAATCAAAATCAACATGTTGTCGTGTTTTTGAGGTTCATGGAGGTTCGTCAAGGTTCAGTAAACGGAGTCAGACGTTGAACAGGAAATTCAGCACATCGCCGTCCTTGACGATGTATTCCTTGCCCTCGGCGCGCATCTTGCCGGCCTCTTTCGCGCCGGACTCGCCCTTGTACTGGATGAAGTCCTCGAAGGCGATGGTCTGGGCGCGGATGAAGCCACGCTCGAAGTCGGTGTGGATGACGCCAGCGGCTTGCGGGGCGGTCGCGCCGATGGGCACCGTCCAGGCGCGTACTTCCTTGACGCCGGCCGTGAAGTAGGTCTGCAGGCCCAGCAGCTTGAAGCCAGCCCGGATCAGGCGGTTCAGGCCCGGCTCGCTCTGGCCCATCTCGGCCAGGAACATGGCGCGATCGTCGTCTTCCATCTCGGCCAGTTCGGCCTCGGTCTTGGCGCAAATGGCCACGACCTCGCCCTTTTGTGCTGCGGCGTACTCGCGCAGGCGGTCCAGGAAGGGGTTGTTCTCGAAGCCGGTTTCCGACACGTTGCCCACGAACATGGCGGGCTTGGCCGTGATCAGGCACAGCGGTTTGAGGATGGCCAGCTCTTCCTTGCTGAACTCGATCGAGCGCACGGGCTTGGCCTGGTCCAGGGCGGCCTGGCACTTCTCCAGCACCTTGACCAGGGCGGCGGCTTCCTTGTCGTTGCCCGAGCGGGCGGCCTTGTTGTAGCGGTGCAGGCTCTTTTCCACGGTGCCCAGGTCGGCCAGGCACAGCTCGGTCTGGATGACTTCGATGTCGGCGATCGGGTCGACCTTGCCGGCCACGTGGATCACGTTGTCGTCTTCGAAGCAGCGCACCACGTTGACGATGGCGTCGGTTTCGCGGATGTGGCTGAGGAACTGGTTGCCCAGGCCTTCACCCTGCGAGGCGCCAGCGACCAGGCCGGCGATGTCCACGAATTCGACGATGGCCGGCACGATGCGCTCGGGCTGGACGATCTCGGAGAGCTGCGCCAGGCGCGGATCGGGCACTTCCACCACACCCACGTTGGGCTCGATGGTGCAGAAGGGGTAGTTCTCGGCGGCGATGCCGGCCTTGGTCAGCGCGTTGAAAAGGGTGGACTTGCCGACGTTGGGCAGACCCACGATGCCGCATTGGAGGCTCATGGTGTTCCTATGGCAGGAGGGGAAAAGACAGGAAGAGATGGGCCGCTCAGCGCGAACGCGTGTCGTTGACGCACGGCAGCAATCGCGGCATTTTAAGCGCCCCGGTGCCAAGGGCCGCTCCGTGCCACTGGCCATCGGGTAGATTACCGGGCGCGGTCTTGCCCGGCACGGTCTGCCGGGGTCACCACCGCTGAGGAAAACCATTTCATGAATTCCCCCGCTGGCAAGCGATTCGATGTGTGCGTGAGCGGCTCCGGTGCCGTCGCCATGAGCCTGGCATTGGGCCTGTCGGCCGAAGGCTTCAGCGTGGCCTGGGCCAGGGCCGAGGCTTTCCAGGCCCCGACCTCGCAGGACGTGCGCACCTACGCCCTCAACGCCCGCGCCATCGATTTGCTGACCCGGCTGCGCATCTGGCCCGCTTTGCAGGCCTTCGCCGCCCCCGTTTTTGGCATGCAGATCCGTGGAGACGACGGTGGCAGCCTCGAGTTCTCGGCCTGGCAGCAGCGAGTCCATGAACTGGCCTGGATCGCCGACGCCGGCGCCTTGGAACGCCTGCTCAGCGACGCCCTGCGTTTTGCCCCTCGTGTGGAGGTCGTCGGCGCCCTGAAAGATGGGCAGGCCCCGGTGCCCTCGTCGCTGCTGGCCATCTGCGAAGGCAAGTTCTCCGATTCGCGACGGGCCCTGGGCATCGGCTTTGACCGCCAGCCTTACGGCCACAGTGGCGTGGCGGCCAGGCTGGTGGCCTCTCGGCCTCACCAGGGCGTGGCCCGCCAGTGGTTCCGCTCGCCGGACGTGCTGGCCCTGTTGCCCTTCAACCAGCCCGAGCCTCAAGCGTCATATGGCCTGGTGTGGTCGGTGCCGCGCGCGCGTGCGCAGGCGTTGACCAGCCTGCCTGCCGCCGATTTCGAGCGGGAGCTGAACCAGGCCATCGAAGCGAGCGACCCGCAAGCCTTGCCGTTGATTGGCGAGCTGAAGCTGAGCTCGGAGTTGGCCTCGTGGCCACTTTCGCTGGCCCAGGCGTCTCGGTGGGCTGGCCCGGGTTGGGTGCTGCTGGGTGATGCCGCCCACCAGGTGCACCCGCTTGCGGGGCAAGGGCTCAACCTGGGGCTGGCCGATGTCGACACCATGTTGAGCGTGCTGGTGGATGCGCGGCGCGCCGAGCCCTGGCGCGAGCCTGGTGATGAGCGCCTGCTGCAGCGTTATGTGCGCCAACGCGAATGGCCCACACGCGCCATGGCTTCCGTCACCGATGGCATGCTGCACCTGTTCGCCGATTCGCGCGGCCCACTGAAAGCGCTGCGCAACGTCGGCATGTCAGCGGTTGAACGGCTGGGGCCCCTCAAGCACTGGCTGGTCGGCCGCGCCCTGGACGCCTGATGCTTTCCCCACCGTTTTTGCTCCCTGCCCCCTGAGGACCGCCCTGATGCCCCGACTCAACCGAATCCTGCGCGCCACGTTGATTGCTTTGGCGATGAGCCAGGGACTGGCCCACGCCCAGGCTGAATTGCCTGCAGCGCAGCTCAATTCGCTCAAGCAGAAGCTCTCGCAGCGCATGCCGCAACTGCCGCCCATCGAAGGTGCGCGCACCACGTCCATGGCTGGCCTGATCGAGCTGCGTGCCGGTGGCCACATTTTCTACACCGACGCCAGCGGCGATCACCTCATCGACGGGCAACTCATCGATGTGCGCAGCCAGCGCAACCTCACCGAGGCTCGGTTGGATGAGATCAACCAGGTCGATTTCGACAACTTCCCGCTGCGCGACGCCGTGGTCTGGAAGAGTGGCAACGGCAAGCGCCGCATGGTGGTGTTCTCCGACCCGAACTGCGGCTACTGCAAGCGCCTGGAGCGCGACATCCAGAAGCTCAAGGACGTCACCGTCTACACCTTCGTCATCGGGATCCTGGGCGACGATTCGCGCACCAAGGCCGACCAAATCTGGTGCGCCAAAGACCGCACCCAGACCTGGTTGAACTGGATGCTCGACGGCGAAGCACCGCCGCGCGCATTGGGTCAGTGCGGCTCGCCCCTGCAGCGCAACCTGGCGCTGTCCCAGAAGCTGCGCGTCAACGGCACGCCCGCGATCTTCTTTGAAGACGGCTCCCGCTTGCCGGGTGCTGCTTCGCTGCAGACCCTGGAGCAGCGACTGGCCAAGGCAGCAGGCAAGGGCGGCTGACACAAGCCAGCCGGGTCGCACCGGGGAGGCGGTCTGTTTGTTGCCAGGCCGGTCTCACGGCGCGGGCGCCGCTGCGCTGGCGGCAGGCCCCTGGCTTGATGGTTGTCCCGGCGTCTGTTGTGGCGCCTTGGACAGGTTCATCTCCAGCCAGACGTCGTCTTTCATCTTCATGGCGATGCGCACTGGCAGGTACTGCAAACCAGGCGCAAACCAGACGTTCGCAGGCAATGCGCCATCGTCCACGATGGCCTTGCGCGGCCGAACGTGCAGCGTCGGGATGCGACCCATCGGGGTGTCGAGCATCACTTCTTCGATCACGTCAAACACCAGCGGCTCGGGTTTGCGCAGGGTCAGCACCGTCATCTCGAAGCTGCTGCCAGGCCTGGCCTTGCTCGGGTCGAGGATGAACTGGAAGGCCACCTGGATCATGAAGCTGGCGGGGTCTTGCAGGCCAGCGGTGCGCGCTTGCAGTTTGCCGTCGGGCAGCTTGACCTGCTCGTCGCCCAGCTCGATCACCTTGGAGCGGGCGCTTCGCACCAGCAAGCGGTTGACGTTTTCATAGCGTTGAGGGTGAAGGCCTTGCGGCCTGATCTCGCCTTCGCTGCTCAGCCGCCACGAGCCCAGCGGTGCGAAGCTCGGGCCCACGCTGGCATCGATGTGAACCTGGTAGCGCTGATCCTTTCGGATCCACTCGACGCTGGACTGACCGTAGACGGGGCCTCGGTAATGGCCTTCCATGATGTAGCTCACGCGCGTGGCCAGGGGCCAGACAAAGCGCTCCGGTGTCTGCCCCGTGGCCGAAGCCACCGAGGATGCGGGTGAGCTGGGTGCCGCCGCCGTGGCTTCCGGTGAGCTGGCGATTTCTGCCGCGCTGGCGGGCTCCTCCGCAACGGCCAAGGAGGGTGTCTGCGACGCGTCGTCTGGCTTGGCCACATCGGCTTGGGATGCCGCAGAGGCTGCCTCCGGCGGTGGCGCCGCTTTTTTGCGCCGAGAGGGCTTGGTCGTGCCCAGTGGCGGCGCAGGGGGGGCCACGATCGGGGCCGCTGGCGGGCTCGTCAACCGGACCTCCGACACGTACTCGGCCTGCATGCGCTCGATGCGGGGTGCGTCGGGCTGCAGCCCGGCCATCTCATCGAGCACGTTGCCCGTGAGCCAAAGGTGCAGCGCTGCCACGAGCGCCACCAGCGTCAGCAGCCTGGTGAAGGTCCTGGGTGAGGTGAGGCCCGCCCGACGCGCCATCAGGCCCTCAGCCAGGCCTTGCGGCGCGCCAGCGCTGCCGGCTCTGCGGCCGCGCTGGGCAGGGCCAGGGTCACGATGTCATCGGCAAAGGGTGCGGCCGCGCCACCGCCCAGTGCTGGCAAGGTGAGGGTCTCCAGGCGCTGATCGCGGCTGATCAGCAGCGCCTGTGACTTGCTGCCGTCGTGCCACTGCAGGAGGTCATCGGTGCGCTTGAGTCGCCAGCCGTCCAGTGCCAGCAGCTCGTCACCGGCGCTGAGCCCTGCGGATTCGGCGTGCCCGTGTCGCATGACCGCCTGCACCTTCAGTGCGCCTGCGGCATCCGAGAGGCGCACGCCCAGCTTTTGCGGCAGGGGGGCGGCCTTGCTCTGCCACTGCACCCCATGGCTGGCCAACAACTCGCTCAGCGGAAGCTCCTCGCAGGTCTCGGTCCATCGGTGCAACAGCTCTGCCCAGCTGTGGGCTGCCGATCTGGCTTGCAGGTGCGCGGGGGTGTCGGGCGGGTGTTGAGCCTCGTCGCCGAGCGCCTGTGCAACGTCTGCCTCGGTGATGGAGCGGCCCAGGCGCCACAGGCGCTCCATGACACCATCGAGCTTGGGTTGGTGACCGTCGCGCACGGGCAGCAGCCGCAAGGCCAGGTCCAGGCACAACGCCACCAGCGAGCCCTTGGTGTAGTAGCTGACCGTGGCGTTCGCGGTGTTTTCGTCCGGTCGGTAATAGCGTGTCCACGCATCGAAGCTGGCCTGGCCGACGCTGTACGTCAGCCGCCCCGGGGTGCCACGCACCTGGTTGACCGTCTTGCCAATCAGCTTGAGGTAGGTGGCGGCGTCGATCAGCTTGGTGCGCAACAGGAACTGGTCATCGTAGTAAGACGTGAACCCCTCGAAGAACCACAGCATCCGGGTCATGTTTTCCCGGCTCAGGTCGATGGGGTCGAAGCCGGCGGGTTTGAGTCGCTTGACGTTCCAGGTGTGAAAGTACTCGTGGCTGATGAGGCCCAGCAAGGTGGTGTAGGCCTCCGTGGCGACAGCTCGACCTTTGCGCGGCAGGTCCTTGCGGGCACAGATCAGGGCGGTGCTGCGGCGGTGCTCCAGCCCGCCGTAACCGTCTTCCACCGCATTGAGCATGAACACGTAGTGATCGAAGGCAGCCTTGCGGCGCCCATGCCAGAACTGGATCTGTGCTTCGCAGACTTGGCGCGTGTCGGCCAGCAATCGATCGCCATCGAAGTCCGGGCTGGCACCTGCCACCACGAACTCATGGCGAACGCCGCGCACCGTGAACTCGCCGCGCCAGAAGTTGCCCAACTCGACCGGGTGGTCGATCAGCTCGTCGTGGTCGGGCGCCTCGTAGAGCCCCCAGCCTGCCGCATTGACCTTCACGGCCTGCAACGCCGTGGCAACCTGCCAGCCTTTGGGCAAGCCGCCGATGCGAACCCGATGGGGCTTGGCCTCGAAGCCTTCGGCCCGCAGGAACACGCTGGTGCCGTTGAAGAAGCCACGCCTGGCATCGAGGAAGGCAGCGCGCACGGAGGTGTCAAAGGCGTGCACCTCGTAGCTCACGCTCAGCGTGCTGCGTCCGTCGGTGGTGACTTCCCAGGTGGCTTTGTCGATCTGCTCGACCTCGCAGTCCGCCCCCCCCTGACGAGCCTGCAGCGGCGTCAGGTGCCTGGCGAATTCACGCACCAGGTAGCTGCCCGGGATCCACACCGGCAAGCTCAGGCGCTGGCGTTGCCTGGGACGGGGCACGGTCATCGTCACCTGAAAGCGATGGCGTTGTGGCTCGGTGGCTTCGATGCGGAATTCGATCATGTCGGGGGTTCTCAGATCTGGGCGGCGGACACGAAGCAGCAAAGGCTGGCAACCACGGTCAGGCGAAAGCGCAGGGTCAGCCAGCCGGCCGCACCCAGCTCCAGGTAGTGCTTGCGGTCGGCCAGGTAGCAGGCGATCAACATGCCGCCCAGCCAGGCCAGACCGGCATGCGGTGGCATCAGCAGGCCCACCCAAGCGATCAGCGAAAAGGCGATGCCCGTCCACAAGGCTCGGCGCTGGTAGCCCGGCACCGGGCCGTGCCATTGCGATGAGGGCATCACCAGTCCCCAGCGCATGCCGCCCAGGAAGGACAGGATCAGCGCAGCGTAGGTCGACAATGCGCGCACGACGAAGGCAAAAGGCTCCTCGTCGATGCGGCCCACGAGCAACCACACGAAGAGTGCGCCAGCGATGAAGGGAATCAGTCCCGCGTAGCCCAGGCGCCTGGCCAGCAGGTTGGGGTCTGCGTGAAGCTGAGGGGACGGGGCAGGGGTCTCGGCGGCAAGCGTCATGGGGTGGGGCAGAGAAGGTCGGCGACAGCGGATGCTTTCTCAAAGGCGCCCGCGTGCTGACATTGTGTCAAGAATGGTGGATGTCAGCAGGCCTGCACACAGGGTGTCATGGCCTGAGTTGTCACGCCGAAAGCCAGGCGAACACGGCAGGCACGTCGTTGGGCAGTTCCAGCTCGCGCTTTCGCCAGCGGGCCACCGTGTCGGTCAAGGTGAAGCCTTGACTGAGGGTCAGGCCACAACTCACGTTGAGCAGCGTCTGGGGTTGCAGGTGTTGCAGCAGCGCCTGCCACATCGTGGCGTTGCGGTAGGGGGTCTCGATGACCAGCTGTGTTTGATGCGCTTTGCGCGAAAGCAACTCCAGCTCCCGGATGCGCTGAGCTCGCAGTGAGGCGTCGGTCGGCAGGTAGCCCACGAATGCAAAACTCTGGCCGTGCAGGCCGCTGCCCGCCAGAGCCAGCACCAGCGAACTCGGGCCCGACAGCGGCACGACCTGAATGCCTGCCTGGTGCGCGGCCTGCACCACCGCTGCCCCCGGGTCGGCCACGCCTGGCAAGCCGGCCTCTGAAATCAGGCCGACGTCGTGGCCGGCGCGCGCAGGCGCCAGCAAGGATGCGAGGGCGACGGCCTGATCATTGGTCTCCTTGCCGCCTTTGTCACCTTTGCCGCCTTTGACCGGGCGCGCTAGCTCCACGATCGACAAGCTCTGCAAAGCCTGGCTCAAGGGCGTGACCTGATCCACGCGTTTGAGAAAGGCCCGGGTGGTTTTCGCGTTCTCGGCAATCCAGTGGGCAATCCGCGCGGCCTCGCGGATCACCCCAAGGGGCAACACCTGCTGCAAGTCTGGCGCATTGCCGGTGACCGGGTCCGGGCAACCCAGGTCGAGGGTGTTGGGCACCAGCAGCAGGCGACCTGCGCGCTCGCCCGTGCGGGGCACGATCTGATCGTTGCTGGGCTCAGCCATGTTTCAGCTCCGAGGCGGTGGTCGGCGCCATCAGCGGATCCCAGCCTGCCTCACGCAGCAGGCGGCTGGTGGCGATCAGAGGCAAGCCCACCAAGGCGGTCGGGTCGTCCGAGTCGATGCGATCGAGCAGCACGATGCCCAGGCCCTCGCATTTGGCGCTGCCAGCGCAGTCGTAGGGTTGCTCGCGCTGCAGGTAGGTTTCGATGATGTCGTCGCTCAGCGTGCGAAACAGAACGGTCACGCTGCTGACGGTCTGCAGCAATTGCTGGGTTCTCGGGCGTGCCACGCACACGGCGGAGTGAAAGCGAACGACCTGACCGCTCAGTGCCCGAAGTTGATCGCGCGCCGCCGCGTGGTGACCCGGCTTTCCCAGCGCGAGGCCGCCGAGGTCGGCCACCTGGTCCGATCCGATCACGATCACGTCATCGTCGAATCCATGGGCCACGGCGAGCGCTTTGGCTTCAGCCAGGCGGCAGGCCAGTGCCAACGGCACCTCGCCGACCTGGGGCGTTTCGTCCACGTCCGGGGATCGGGTCTCGAAAGGCTGGCCCAGGCGAGCCAGCAGTTCGCGACGGTAGGGGGAGCTGGAGCCCAGCACCAGTCGGGGCAGGGCTGAAAAAGCGGAAGCAGGCATGGCGCCATTGTCCACGAGCGGCCGGAGCGGGGCCGATCAGTTCGGCGCAGGGCATACACTCGCGGGCATGAAAGCACGCGTGTTCCTGCCCGAAAAACTCGACGTCAAGGCCTTCATCGAGGCTGCAGCAGAACTGGCCGGCGAAACGCCGATCGCGGGTCTGTCGCGACTGGCCTCTGCCGCCTCGCCCGAGGCCGACCTGGCTGCCGTGCCCCCCGTGCGTTGGCGGGTCACGGGGCGGGCCGTGCCACAGCGTGTGGGCGAGCCCGAGCTTTGGCTTGACCTGGACGCCCATGCTGAACTTGACATGGAGTGCCAGCGTTGCCTGCACCCGGTGCGAGAGCGCATGTCCGTGTCCCGCTCGATTCGGTTCGCACGTGACGAGACCGAAGCCGCGCGGCTGGACGCAGAGTCGGACGACGATGTGCTCGCCGTGTCGCGGCAATTTCATTTGCTGGAATTGGTCGAAGACGAGCTGATCATGGCCCAGCCCATCGTGCCTCGCCATGCCGAATGCCCCAGCGACATCGTCAACCTGATGCACGACGACTCTGAAACGCTGGTGCCCGGTGCACCCCCAGCTGAAGCGGGCAAGGCAGAGCCGAGCCCGGAGCCCAAACCCCACCCATTCGCCGCGTTGGCCGCCCTGAAAAAGGGCTCAGGCAGCTGAATTTGATCAGCCTGCCAGGTTTGTGCTAGAATTTCGGGTTTCCAGGATTTTGTCCAGGATTGTTGCCGCATGCGGGCTGTGGGCCCAGGGTCCGCACGGCATTGACACACCTCGCCCACACATCGACCCCACGGAGTCATCATGGCCGTTCAGCAAAACAAAAAGTCGCCTTCCAAGCGTGGCATGCACCGCTCGCACAACGCCCTGGTCACCCCGGGCACCGCAGTGGAAGCCACCACCGGTGAAGTGCACCTGCGCCACCACATCAGCCCGACCGGTTTCTACCGCGGTCGCAAGGTTCTGAAGACCAAGGCCGACGCCTGATCGGCTGGTGCCCGCGCTGGCCTGATGTCAGGCTGGCGTCAGGTTCCTGATACGCTGATACGCAAAGGGCTGGACAACCCGATCCAAAGGGTTTGCCGGCCCTTGTCTTTTTCGCCGGTTTGCCGCGTGAGCCGTTCGGCTCTTGCCTCAGTCCTGAGAGACTGCGGCTCGCGCCACCGAGCCCCGTTTTCACCACGCCCATGAGCCCTGTCACGTCCGCCTCTTCGCCGCTTTCGCCTGTGCGCATCGCCGTTGATTGCATGGGTGGCGATCATGGGCCGTCGATCACCCTGCCAGCCTGCCAGGCCTTCCTGGCCAAGCACCAGGATGCGGAGTTGCTGCTGGTGGGGCTGCCCGAGGCTCTGGCTCCCGCCCGCAACTGGGAGCGCTGCCGCGTCGTCGAAGCCAGCGAGGTCGTCACCATGGACGACCCGGTCGAGACCGCGCTGCGACGCAAGAAGGATTCGTCCATGCGGGTGGCCATCACCCAGGTCAAGGCATCGGCTGATGCGCCGGCCGCGGCCCACGCTTGCGTCTCGGCGGGCAACACCGGCGCCCTGATGGCCTTGGCCCGCTACCTGCTCAAGACCCTGGAAGGCATCGACCGCCCGGCGCTCGCCACCGTCATGCCCAACCAGAAAGACGGCTTCACCACCGTGCTCGACCTGGGCGCCAACGTTGATTGCACGGCCGAGCACCTGCTTCAGTTCGCCGTCATGGGCTCGGCCCTGGTGTCGGCTGTCGATGGCAAGTCCAACCCCAGTGTCGGCCTGCTCAACATCGGTGAAGAAGTCATCAAGGGCAGCGAAGTGATCAAGCGCGCCGGTGAACTGCTGCGTCGTGCCCACGACCAGGGACTCATCCAGTTCCATGGCAACGTCGAGGGCAATGACATTTTCAAGGGCACTTCGGACATCGTGGTGTGCGACGGCTTCGTCGGCAACGTGGCCCTGAAGACCGCCGAAGGCCTGGCCAGCATGTTCGCCGCCTTCATCAAGCAAGAGTTCACGCGCAACATCGTCACCAAACTGGTGGCTTTGTTCGCGATGCCGGTGCTAAATCGCTTCAAAAACCGGGTTGACCACCGTCGCTACAGCGGTGCGGCCTTGCTGGGCTTGCGTGGCCTGGTCTTCAAGAGTCACGGATCTTCGGACAAGCTGGCCTTCGAAGTGGCGCTCAATCGCGCTTATGATGCGGCCCGTCATCGACTGCTGGACCGGGTTCACGACCAGATCGCAGCCACCGTGGCCAGCCTGCCCACCCTTGTGGAAGCCGGCTCCTCGGAGGATGTGGGGCGCGCGGCCTGATCCCCTCATTAATGTCAGACAGACTGACGGCACACCAGCCAGACCCCCTGCAAGCCTCTACCCAGGCTGCAACCCTGGCGCCTCACAAGGGCGCCTCCCCCCTCAGCAAGTTTTCTCGCATTGCCGGCACCGGCAGCTTCCTGCCCCCGCATCGGGTGCCCAATCAGGAGCTGGTCGAGCGCCTGGCGCGCGATGGCCTGGACACCTCAGACGAGTGGATCGTCGAGCGCACGGGCATTCAGGCCAGGCACTTCGCCGAGCCCGATGTCACCTCCAGCCAACTGGGGCTGCAGGCGAGCTTGCGAGCGATCGAAGCCGCGGGTTGCAAAGCCTCGGACATCGACCTGATCGTTTGCGCCACGTCCACGCCGGACATGGTCTTCCCCTCGACAGCCTGCCTCATCCAGCGTGACCTGGGCATCTCTGGCTGCCCGGCCTTCGACGTGCAGGCGGTTTGCTCTGGCTTCATCTACGCGCTCACCGTGGCGGACTCGATGATCCGCAGCGGCCTTGCCCGCCGTGCGTTGGTCATTGGCGCCGAGGTGTTCTCCCGCCTGCTTGACTTCAGCGATCGCACCACCTGCGTGCTGTTCGGCGATGGGGCAGGTGCCGTGGTCCTCGAAGCATCCGACCAGCCCGGCATCGTCGCCTCCTGTCTGCATGCCGATGGACAGCACGTGGGGTTGCTCAATGTGCCTGGCCATGTCAGTGGTGGCCGCATCCTGGGTGATGCCACCTTGAAGATGGATGGTCAGGCGGTGTTCAAGTTGGCCGTGAGCGTGCTCGACAAGGCTGCTCACGAGGTGCTTGATGCCGCTGGACGAGACGCATCTTGCATCGACTGGTTGATCCCGCACCAGGCGAACTTGCGCATCATGCAGGGCACTGCCAAGAAATTGAAACTTGCCTATGACAGGATCGTGGTCACGGTGGACCAGCATGGCAACACCTCGGCGGCCTCCATCCCGCTGGCGCTGGACCATGGTGTTCGCAGCGGACAGGTCCAGCGCGGGCAGACCCTGATGCTCGAAGGCGTCGGGGGTGGCTTCACGTGGGGCGCCGTGCTCGTCGACTACTGACGCGCCAGCGACCAGGACACCACGCCTCCAACAACAACGATTTGGACAACCAGACATGACTGCTTTCGCATTTGTTTTTCCGGGCCAGGGCTCTCAGTCCATGGGCATGCTCAACGCCTGGGGTGATCACCCCGCTGTGCGGGCCACCCTCGCCGAAGCCTCGGACGCCTTGGGTGAAGACATCGCCAGGCTGATCGCCGAAGGCCCGAAAGAGGCCCTGGACCTGACCACCAACACCCAGCCCGTGATGCTGACCGCTGGCGTGGCCTGCTGGCGCGCCTGGCTGGCAGACACCGGGTTGATGCCGGCGGCCGTGGCGGGGCACTCGCTGGGCGAGTACGCCGCGTTGGTGGCCTCTGGGGCCCTGACGCTCAAGGACGCGCTGCCGTTGGTGAGGTTCCGCGCCCAGGCCATGCAAGAGGCGGTGCCCGTTGGTGCTGGCGGCATGGCGGCCATCCTGGGCATGGATGCCGAAGGCGTGAAGGCGGGTTGTGCCGAGGCCGCTGCCCTCACGGGTGAGGCCGTCGAGGCCGTCAACTTCAATGACCCGAAGCAGACTGTGATCGCTGGCACCAAGGTCGCGGTCGAGAAGGCCTGTGAAGTGCTCAAGGCCGCCGGCGCCAAACGCGCGCTGCCGCTGCCCGTGTCGGCCCCGTTCCACTCCAGCCTGATGAAGCCCGCCGCCGAGCGCCTCAAGGAAAAGCTCGCGGCCACGGCTTTCGCCGTGCCCACCATCGCAGTGATCAACAACATCGACGTGGCCGTGGCAGCTGATCCGGACGCCATTCGCGATGCGCTGTACCGCCAGGCTTTTGGCCCGGTGCGCTGGGTCGAGTCTGTGCAGGCCCTCAAGGCCCGTGGCCTGACCCATGTCATCGAGTGCGGTCCCGGCAAGGTGTTGTCGGGCATGGTCAAGCGCATCGACGCCGAACTGGTCACTGGCTGTGTGCTGGATCCGGCCTCGCTGGCCGAAGTCAAAGCCCTGCTGGCCTGAGGAGCAAAGACGTGAGCAACGAATTCAAAGGTCAAGTGGCGCTGGTCACCGGCGCCAGTCGCGGCATTGGTCGAGCCATCGCTGTCGCGCTGGCCCAACGCGGCTTGAAGGTCGTCGGCACCGCCACCTCCGAGTCGGGCGCACAGTCCATCTCCGAGGGACTATCGGGCTTCGAGGGCTGCAAGGGCATTGTCCTGAACGTGACCGACGCCGCGGGTGTCGACGCAGCGGTGGATGCCATCATCAAAGAGCACGGCGCTTTGCACGTGCTGGTCAACAACGCGGGCATCACCCGAGACATGCTGGCCATGCGCCTGAAGGACGAAGACTGGGACGCGGTGCTCGACACCAACCTCAAGGCCGTCTTTCGCATGAGCCGCGCCGTCATGCGCCCCATGATGAAGCAGCGCCACGGCCGCATCATCAGTATCACCTCCGTGGTGGGCGCCGCCGGCAACCCTGGGCAGGCCAACTACGCTGCAGCCAAGGCGGGCGTGGCCGGCATGACCCGCGCTCTGGCGCGCGAACTCGGCAGCCGTGGCGTGACCGTCAACTGCGTGGCCCCCGGCTTCATCGACACCGACATGACCCGCGCGCTGACCGAAGAGCAGCAATCGGCTTTGAAGTCACAGATTCCGCTGGGTCGCCTGGGGCAGCCGGAGGACATTGCCGAGGCCGTTGCCTTCCTGGCATCGCCTCAGGCTGGCTACATCACTGGCGTCGAGTTGCACGTCAACGGCGGCATGTACATGAATTGATTTGAGATTTTCCTGGGATATCTCAAATTCGATTTTTCGAGCCGGTCAGCGTAATGACATGCTGAGCCGGTAAAATCCCTGGTTTGTTTGCAACCCCTCCCGGAGGAGTCATGAGCGATATCGAAGCACGCGTCAAGAAGATCATTGCAGAGCAACTCGGTGTGGCCGAGTCTGAAGTCAGCCCCGAGAAGGCTTTCGTGGCCGACCTGGGCGCCGACTCGCTGGACACCGTTGAGCTGGTGATGGCCCTCGAAGACGAGTTCGGCATCGAGATCCCCGACGAAGAAGCAGAAAAGATCACCACCGTGCAACTGGCGATCGACTACGCCAAGAACCACGTCAAGGCCTGATCGAACTGCGGTGAGCCAAGGCCCGGGTCTTTGACGGACCCGTTGGGCCTTGCCCCTCTCTCGGATTTCAACTTTCAGCACTGACAAGCATGACCCGTCGTCGCGTCGTCATCACCGGTCTCGGCCTGGTGACCCCCCTTGGCAATCAGGTCCAGGACTCCTGGTCGGCCCTGCTCGCAGGCCGCTCCGGCATCCAGACCATCACCCAGTTCGACGCTTCGGCGTTCGCCTGCCAGTTCGCAGGCGAAGTCAAGGGCTTCAACATCGAGGATTACATCCCCGCCAAAGAAGCCCGTCACATGGACCGTTTCATCCATTTCGGCCTCGCTGCAAGCATGCAGGCCGTCAAGGATGCCGGTCTGCCCACCGGTGAAGCCCTGAGCCCTGAACTTGCCGAACGCATCGGCGTGCTGGTGGGCTCCGGCATCGGCGGTCTGCCCATGATCGAGCAGACCCACACCGACTACAAGGAACGCGGCCCGCGCCGCATTTCTCCCTTCTTCGTGCCCGCCTCGATCATCAACATGATCAGCGGCCACGTCTCCATCCACCACGGTTTTCGCGGCCCCAACCTGGGCGTCGTGACGGCCTGCACCACAGGCCTGCATGCCATCGGTCTGGCCGCTCGCCTCATCGAGGCCGGTGACGCCGACATCATGGTCGCCGGTGGTGCCGAGTCCACGGTCAGCCCGCTGGGCATCGGCGGTTTCGCGGCGTCTCGTGCGCTGTCGACCCGCAACGACGACCCTGCGACCGCTTCGCGCCCGTTTGACAAGGACCGCGACGGTTTCGTGTTGGGTGAGGGCGCCGGTGTCATGGTGATCGAGTCCTACGACAGCGCGGTCGCCCGTGGCGCCAGGATTTACGCAGAACTCGCCGGCTTCGGCATGAGTGGTGACGCGTACCACATGACCGCGCCGGACGTTTACGGCCCGCAGCGCTCGATGATGAACGCCCTGCGCAACGCTGGCATCAACCCCGATCAGGTTCATTACCTGAACGCGCACGGCACCTCGACCCCGCTGGGTGACGTCAACGAAACCAACGCCATCAAGCAGGCTTTTGGTGACCACGCCAAGAAATTGGTGGTGAACTCGACCAAGTCCATGACGGGTCACCTGCTGGGTGGCGCTGGTGGCATCGAGTCGGTGTTCACGGCGCTGGCTGTGCACCACCAGGTCTCGCCGCCGACCATCAACATCTTCAACCAGGACCCGGAATGCGACCTGGACTACTGCGCCAACACCGCACGTGAGATGAAGATCGACGTCGCCGTGAAGAACAACTTCGGCTTCGGCGGCACCAACGGTTCGCTGGTTTTCAAGCGCGTCTGATTCACCACGTCCCCATTGAACCGACAGCGGGAGGTGCAGGTTTTCCCCGCTGAAATCCTGCCCCATCCATGTCCGTTCTGGCTCCTTTGCTGAGGCCTGCGTCCTGGCGTCTTTCGCCTGGCGCTGGTGATGTTCCCTGGCTGCGTCGCCTCGGTCTGGTCTTGTTGATGGCCAGCACCCTGGCGCTGATCGCCTGGTGCGGGGCAACCTGGTTGGAGTCCTGGCGGCATCGTGATGTGACCCTGGCCTCCGTGCTGGCGGTGCCCCTTTGTGCGCTGGGCTTGCATCACGCGTGGCGCCTGGGTCGGAGTTGGCTCATGCCAGGCGTGCCCTTGACGTTGCGCTGGACGGGGCCTGTGGCCAATCTGCGTTCAGGCGAACCATCTGGTGGTTGGCGCGTTGACGAGTGGGGCGCCCAACCCGTGGACGTCAGCCTGGTGTGGGACTGGCAGCGTGTCATGCTCTTGAGGCTCAGGCCCTGGGAGTCGGGCTCTCGCCAGGCCTGGATCTGGCTGCAAGACCATCGTGGTCCACAACCTGGTCCTCGTGGCGATGTGCATCGCCTGCGAACCTTGTTGTGCCTGCCTCCGGCGATGACCCTGCCTGGCAGCGATGCTCGCGTGTTGTCACAAGGTGCATTCGTTTCGCCCCCTGCGGGGTTGGTGGCATCATCGCGGCATGTTGCCAACACCGTTTCCTCTCGCATGAGCCGGTCTTCCAAGCCGGCGCGCCCTGCGCGTCAGTCGCCTCGCTCTGCAGACACACCATCGAGCGCGCCCCTGCGCTTCGAGGATGGCTTCCCCGCCACACAGGTGCTTGAACGCTGGCACGATGACGTGGGCGAGCCCGATGGCGCAAACGGAGGGCGGCCATGATGCCCAAAGATCAGGACCCCGACACGCTGCCGCCAGCGCCCGGCCTGCCTTCCTTTCCGGATGCCGCCGCGCCAGATGTCGGTCCTGCCCGGGTGGGTGTTGATGAGGATGCTTTGTTGGTGGAGCGCGTGCAGCGCGGTGACCAGCGGGCCTTCGAAATGCTGGTCGTGAAGTACCAGCGCCGCATTGAGCGGCTCATCGCGCGCATGGTGCGCGACACGGACCTGGTCGAGGACATTGCCCAGGAGGCGTTCATCCGTGCCTACCGGGCCTTGCCCGGTTTCCGTGGTGAAAGCGCTTTCTACACCTGGCTTTATCGCATCGCCGTCAACACCGCCAAAAAGGCCATGATCGGCCTGCAGCGAGACCCCCTGCGCACTGAGTCGTCGTTGGCAGGCGCTGCGGACGACGACGATGACGCACCGCGCGTCGAAAATGATTTGAGCGATGGCGAGACGCCGGAGTCGATGCTGGCTTCCCGTCAGATTGCCGAGACCGTCAACGCCGCCGTCGAGTCGCTTTCAGACGATTTGCGCCAGGCGATCACGCTTCGCGAGATCGAGGGGATGAGCTACGAGGACATTGCCGAGCTCATGCAGTGCCCGATTGGCACGGTGCGCTCGCGCATCTACCGTGCGCGGGAAGCCATTGCGTCGCGTTTGCGCCCCTTGCTTGACACCCGCGATGGGGAACGCTGGTGACGAATCGACACATCTTGGGAACTTTCTCGCCTGGGGCGGCACAAATCTGACATGCATGGCCTGCGATCCCGGCAGGCGAAAACACCTGGAGCCTCAGCATGTCCGAACGCACGCCCGACGACGTCATCCCCCGCGAGATCCTGTCCGCGCTGGCTGATGGGCAGGCCCATTCCGACGAGGTCGCGCGCGCTTGTGGCGCATGGCGCCAGCAACCCGATGCCCGGGCCACCTGGCACGCTTATTACTTGATCGGGGAGACCATGCGCTCGCCTGACCAAGCTTCTGGCAGCGACAGCGCGGCGTTCTTGCAGCGTTTGCGCACGCGTTTGGCCGATGAGCCCGTGGTCTTGTCTCCGCAGGCTGCGCAAACCGTGGGTCGAGCAGCGGCACTGCCGCAGACCTCACCCGACGCAGCTGTTGGGGGGCAGCCTCTGAAACGACGCATGTGGGCTGGTCCCATGGCGGTGGCAGCCAGTTTCGCTGTCATCGTCGGGGTCCTGACCCTGAACCTGGGGGGGGCGACTGGGGTGCCCGATGGTGCGCAGGTTGCACGCTCCGGAGTCGGTTGGTCCGAGGGCGCTGCCACGCCCGAGGGCGTGAACTCTGCGTTGGCTGCTGGGGGCTCTTTCAGCGCGGTGCGCACGCAGGGCCACGCCTGGCTGCCGGCGGATCCGAAGCTGGAGCAGGCCATGTCCGCTCAGCTGCCTCAACCTCAGCCGCCTCAAACCTTTTCTGACAGGCCTGATGTGATCCGGGTTGGGGTCGAGTCAGATCGCTGACAAACCTGTGTTTTCGCTGCACCGCGTTGGCTCTGCCCTCGCGGTGCCTTGTTTTTTGGGGTGCCGGGCGCATCTGCGAACGCATCTTCACGTCCAACGGTTCACCCATCTTCACGTGCAGACGTGATGGCGAAACGCAATGTCGTCCAAACTCACGCCTGTGACGTTTCGTCATCATCCGCATCGCTTTCACAAGGTCCTGACATCCATGTCATCCAAGCAAATGAGCGTTACCTCCACCCCGTCCGTCATCCGCCGCACGCTCGTCGTCGGTGCAGTGGTGTCCGCTGTGGGGCTCATGCTGAGCTCCAGCCTGTTTCCCCATTCCTCGCAAGCGCAGCAAGCGCCGGTCGCATCGATTGCTCAGGTGGCGCCGGCCAACGCACCTTCGCTGGTCAAGGGGCTGCCTGACTTCACCGAGTTGGTCGAGAAGGTCGGCCCCTCCGTGGTCAGCATCCGAACGACTCAGCGCGTGGGCGACGAGGACGGCGAGGGTGACGAGGCCGATGCCCAGATGCGCGAGTTCTTCAAGCGCTTTTTCGGCGTGCCCATGCCTGATCAGCGTCGCAGCGCGCCTCGCAAGGGGGGAGAGCAGGGCGGCTCACAGGGCGAGGAGCGCCCGCGTGGGCTGGGTTCGGGCTTCATCCTGAGCCAAGACGGCTTCGTGATGACCAACGCCCACGTGGTCGAGGGCGCCGACGAGGTCTACGTCACCCTGACCGACAAGCGCGAGTTCAAGGCCAAGGTCGTCGGCGCCGACAAGCGCACCGATGTGGCCGTGCTGAAAATCGAGGCATCCAGGTTGCCTGCCGTGGTGGTGGGCGATGTCAACCGCCTGAGGGTGGGCGAATGGGTCATGGCCATCGGCACGCCTTTTGGCCTGGAGAACACCGTGACGTCCGGCATCGTCAGCGCCAAGGCGCGTGACACGGGTGAAGAAATCCGCTTCATCCAGACCGACGTGGCCGTGAACCCCGGCAATTCGGGTGGCCCGTTGATCAACATGCGCGGCGAGGTGGTGGGCATCAACTCGCAGATCCTCAGCCGCTCGGGTGGTTTCATGGGCATTTCGCTGTCCATCCCGATTGACGACGCGGTGAAGGTGGCTGATCAGCTGCGCTCGGGTGGCAAGGTCACCCGCGGTCGCATCGGCGTTTCCATCGGCCAGGTCACCAAGGACGTGGCCGACTCCATCGGCCTGGCCAAGGCCGAGGGGGCGCTGGTGCAAGCGGTCGAGCCGGGCACGCCCGCCGACAAGGCAGGCCTCGAAGCTGGCGACATCGTCACCCGCTTCAACGGTCAACCGATCGAAAAGCCCGCAGACCTGTCTCGTCAGGTGGCGGCCACCAAGCCTGGCACGAAGGCCACCTTGCAGGTGTTCCGCCGAGGCGGCTACAAGGACCTGAGCATCACCGTCGCCGAGATGGATGGCCCCAAGGCCAAGGCTGAGCAGGAGGCTGCCAAGCCGGCCAAGGTGGCGGCTTCGCTGCTGGGCTTGAACGTAACCGACCTCAGCGCAGAGCAAAAGCGTGAGCTCAAGCAAAACGGTGGGGTGCTGGTCGAAGATGCGCAGGGCCCCGCCGCTCGCGCTGGCTTGCGGCCCGGAGACATCATCCTGGCCGTCGCCAACGTGCAGATCGCCAGCGCCAAGGACTTCGAGTCCGTGCTGGCCAAGCTCGACAAGAACCGCCCGGTGAGCGTGCTGGTGCGCCGTGGCGACTGGGCCCAGTACGCCGTGATCCGTCCCGGCAAGTGAGCGGGTGCTGACCCGACCCAAGGCCCCTCGGGGCCTTTTTTCTTGCAATCCTGAGCTGTTCATGGGGTTGTTGGGCGGCTCACACATCGGTGAGCGATGTTGATAAGTCCGGGGGCGGCGGGGGTTTGTGGCTACAATCCGCCCTGCCGGAAACCTCCGATCCCACAGCGGAGCCGACGCCCGACTTACCCACACGAGCCTGTGGACAAGATGTGAATAACGTCATCGTCCCGGCCGGCAAGCCACCGCCCGAGGCTTGCAAAGAGCCCTTGCGGAAGGGACCTTCGGTACAATGGAGGTCCAACAAGCAGTTGCCATACGTTTTTGTTGGAAGGCGCGTCACATCTTTGGACGTGCCTTTTTTTTATGAACCACATCCGCAATTTTTCGATCATTGCCCACATCGACCACGGCAAATCCACGCTGGCCGATCGCATCATCCAGCGCTGCGGGGGCTTGAGTGATCGCGAGATGGAAGCCCAGGTGCTCGACTCGATGGACATCGAGAAAGAGCGCGGCATCACCATCAAGGCCCAGACCGCTGCGCTGCAGTACAAGGCGCAGGACGGCCAGGTCTACAACCTGAACCTGATCGACACACCCGGTCACGTTGACTTCTCTTACGAAGTCAGCCGCTCGCTGTCGGCTTGCGAAGGCGCGCTGCTGGTGGTGGACGCCTCGCAAGGCGTCGAGGCCCAGACGGTGGCGAACTGCTACACCGCGCTCGATTTGGGCGTGGAAGTGGTGCCCGTGCTCAACAAGATGGACCTGCCGCAGGCCGACCCCGATCGCGCCAAGGCGGAGATCGAGGACGTCATCGGCATCGATGCCACCGACGGCATCCCTTGCTCGGCCAAGACCGGCATGGGCATCGACGAGATCCTTGAAGCGGTGGTCAAGCGCATGCCGCCCCCGAAGGGCAACCCCGACGGCCCGCCGCGAGCCATGATCATCGACGCCTGGTTCGACAACTACGTCGGTGTGGTGATGCTGGTGCGCGTGGTCGACGGCGTGCTCAAGAAGGGCGAGCGCATCCGCATGATGGCCACCAACTCGGTCTACCCGGCCGAGCACCTGGGTGTGTTCACGCCCAAGTCCACACCGCGTGACGAGCTGCGCGCAGGCGAGGTGGGTTTCATCATCGCCGGCATCAAGGAGCTGGCCGCTGCCAAGGTGGGTGACACCGTCACCATCGAGAAAAAGCTGCCCAACAACGCCGGCCCCGCCACCGAGGCGCTGCCCGGCTTCAAGGAAATTCAGCCGCAGGTGTTCGCCGGCCTCTACCCGACCGAGGCCAGCGAGTACGACCAGCTGCGGGACGCCCTTGAAAAGCTCAAGCTCAACGACAGCTCGCTGCGCTACGAGCCCGAGGTGTCGCAGGCGCTGGGCTTTGGCTTCCGCTGCGGCTTCCTGGGCCTGCTGCACATGGAAATCGTGCAGGAGCGGCTGGAGCGCGAATTCGACCAGGACCTGATCACGACCGCGCCCAGCGTGGTCTACGAGGTCGAGCTCAACGGCGGCGAGGTCATCGAGGTGGAGAACCCCTCGAAGATGCCCGAAGTGGCCCGCATCAACGAGATCCGCGAGCCCATCGTCACGGTGCACCTGTACATGCCGCAGGACTACGTCGGCCCGGTCATGACGCTGGCCAACCAGAAGCGCGGCGTGCAGATGAACATGGCTTACCACGGCCGCCAGGTCATGCTGACCTACGAGATGCCGCTGGCCGAGATCGTGCTGGACTTCTTCGACAAGCTCAAATCGGTCTCGCGCGGTTATGCCTCCATGGACTACGAGTTCAAGGAGTACCGCGCCTCCGACGTGGTCAAGGTCGACCTGCTGATCAACGGGGACCGGGTCGACGCCCTGTCGATCATCGTGCACCGCGCGCAAAGCGCCTACCGCGGTCGCGCTGTGGCCGCCAAGATGCGCGAGCAGATCCCGCGCCAGATGTACGACGTGGCCATCCAGGCGGCGATTGGCGGCAACATCATCGCCCGCGAGAACATCAAGGCGCTGCGCAAGAACGTGCTGGCAAAATGCTATGGCGGCGACATCTCTCGCAAGCGCAAGCTGCTCGAAAAGCAGAAGGCCGGCAAGAAGCGCATGAAACAGATTGGGTCGGTCGAGGTGCCGCAGGAAGCCTTCCTGGCCATCCTGCAGGTTGACGACTGATCGATCACCACAAGCAAACTACACAAATGAGTCTGATCACCGGATTGCTGTACGCGGCCCTGGCTGCGTACCTGGGGGGCTGGTTTCTGGGGCACTGGCACGGGAACTTCTCGTTGCTGCTGTTCATCCTGACCGTCGTGACGCTGGCTTACTGGCTGGCCGAGAAGTTCAAGTTCCGCCCCGATCGCGAGGCCGCTGCGGCCCAGCTGGTGGCGCAGGATCAGGCGCGCCGCGTGTCGCTGGCCACGCAAGGCATCGGCGATGTCGACGGCAACATCGGCATCGCGCGCGACCGCCTGCTGATGCAGCCCTGGTGGCTGGACTGGACCGCCGGCCTGTTCCCGGTGATCTGCGCGGTCTTCCTGATGCGCTCGTTCCTGTTCGAGCCGTTCAAGATCCCTTCGGGCTCGATGATGCCGACGCTGGTGGTGGGTGACCTCATCCTGGTCAACAAGTTTCACTACGGCATCCGCTTGCCGGTGATCAACCAGAAGATCATCGACAACAACGAACCTCAGCGCGGTGACGTGGTGGTCTTTCGCTACCCGGTCAACCCCAGCATGGACTACATCAAGCGCGTGGTGGGCCTGCCAGGGGACACCATTGCCTACGTCAACAAGCGCCTGACGGTCAACGGGCAGCCGGTGGAGCTGGAGGCCGGGGCCGAGTACTACGACGCCGACAGCATGCGGTACACCCAGCAGTACAGCGAGAAGCTCGGCGAGGTCAAGCACAACATCCTCATCGACCGGGATCGGCCGCCTTTTGTGCCGCCGCAGTCGATCGAGGACTTCCCGATGAAAGAAAACTGCAGCTACAGTGGTGAAGGCATGGTGTGCAAAGTGCCTGCTGGCCATTATTTCGCCATGGGTGACAACCGAGACAATTCGCTTGACTCACGCTACTGGGGCTTTGTGCCCGATCGCAACCTGGTTGGCAAGGCCTTCGTCATCTGGATGAATTTCAGCGACGTCAAGCGCATTGGTTTCTTCCACTGAACCTTCGCATTTTCAGGATCACGCCCATGTTTCCTTCGACTGTCATGTCCTGTCAGCGTTCGGTCAAGCGGCTCCCGCGTGCTCAGCGTGGCATCACGATGATCGGCCTGCTGGCCTGGTCCTTCGTCATCTGTGTGGTCGCCCTGATCGGCATGAAGGTCACGCCCGCCTTGCTGGAGTACCAGACCATCACGGGCATGGTCAACAAGGCAGCCAAAGAGGGCGGCAGCACGGTGGCCGACATCCGAGCGTCTTATGACCGCGCCGCTCAGATCGAGTACGGTGTCGAGGCCATCAAGAGTGGCCGTGACCTGGACATCACCAAGGAAAACGAACAGATCGTCATCCGGTTTGCCTACGACAAGGAGATCGAGCTGGTCGATCCGGTCTACCTGGTGATCAAGTTCGAAGGGCAATCCAAGTGAGCCTGCAGGCCATCTTCGGATCCCTTGACGAACGGGCCTGGTTTCAGGCCCTTTGTCTTTGGGGTGTCTCCACGGGCCCGCGCTCTGGCGCGCTGCTCGCCTGATGGGGGCGCCGATGCCAACGCTGTCACCTGCTTTGCTGGCTTTGCAGCAGCGCTTGGGTCATGCCTTTGCCGAGCCAGGCCTGCTGCAGCGGGCGGTCACCCACAAGAGCTTCGGTGCCGATCACTACGAGCGCCTGGAGTTCCTGGGCGATGCAGTGCTGGAGTTGGGGGTGTCCACCTTGCTCTACGCGCGCTTCACGCAGGGCGCCGAGGGGGACCTGACGCGCGTGCGCGCTCACCTGGTGCGCCAGGACATGTTGCACCGGCTGGCGGTGTCCTTGGGCCTGCCCGAGGTCCTGCGACTGTCCGAGGGCGAAGCCAAAGGTGGTGGAGCGCAAAGGCCGTCCATCCTGGCCGACGCCCTGGAAGCCATCATCGGCGCCGTGTACGTGGACGCGGGTTTTGACGCCGCGCGCGCGCTGGTGCTGAGGTTGTTCGAGCCCGTGCTCGATGAAAGCGGCTCGCTCGAGGTCTGGGCCAAAGATGCCAAGACCGCCTTGCAGGAATGGCTGCAGGGGCGCAAGATGCCCGTGCCCACCTACGGCATCGAAGCAACGCGCGGCAAGGCCCACGAGCAGGTGTTCGTGGTGTCGTGCGCTTTGCCTGATCTGGGCATTCGGGTGAGCGGCGAGGGCACGTCCCGTCGGGCGGCTGAGCAGGCGGCGGCACAAGTCGCTTTGCAGCAGGCCATGGCCTTGCCGTCGGACCGTCTTGCCGCACCCAAAGCCGCGGCGAGTCAGGTGGTCGTGGTGCGCAAGCCGGCCAGGTCGCGCCCCGCCCGACCGCCAGGTGAACCCGACAAAGCCTGATCTCGCTCATCGTGGGGGGCGGCCGCAGCCCCATCCTCGCTCCGAACACCGCTACCAACCCGCCATGCCGAAAAAGCCCACCGAAGACCTCAACCCCTCGCTCGACCAGATGCTGGCCCAGTTGTCCACGGCCCGCTCTGGTGAAGGGGCGCAGGCCGTGCCGGCTTCCGAGCAGCGCTGCGGGCTGATCGCCATCGTCGGGCGGCCCAACGTGGGCAAGTCCACGCTGATGAACGCGTTGGTGGGGCAGAAGGTGTCGATCACCTCGCGCAAGGCACAAACCACGCGCCACCGCATCACCGGCATCTGCACCAAGGGCGACACGCAGTACGTCTTCGTTGACACGCCGGGCTTTCAGACGCGACACACGGTTCGCGGCACGGCGGCGCTCAACCGCAACCTCAACAAAACGGTGCAGGCCACGCTGTCCGACGTCGCCATCGTGCTGTTCCTGGTCGAGGCCGGGCGCTTCGGGCCCGACGATGCACAGGTGCTGGCCCTCTTGCCCAAAGACCGCCCGGTGCTGCTGGTGGCCAACAAGCTGGACATGGTCAAGAGCCGCGAAGAGCTTTTCCCGTGGCTGCAGGCCATGCAGGAGCGCTTCCCGTTTGCCGAGTACGTGCCGCTGACCGCCAAGCGAGAAGGCGACCCTGATCGACTGCTGGACATCGTCCGCCCCTACCTGCCCGAGCAAGGCTGGTGGTACGACGCCGACGCGCTGACCGACCGAACCGACCGGTTCCTGGCCAGTGAGATGATCCGCGAGAAGCTTTTTCGCCTGACGGGCGACGAGTTGCCCTACACCTCGACGGTGGTCATCGACCAGTACACCGACGAGCCGCCGCCTGCGGGCAAGCCCAAGTCCACGGGACTGGTGCGCATCGCCGCGACCATCATCGTCGAGCGCGAGCAGCACAAGGGCATGATCATCGGCGACAAGGGCGAGCGCCTCAAGCGCATCGGCACCGAGGCCCGCACCGAGCTCGAGCGCCTGATGGGCCGCAAGGTCTTCCTGGAGATCTGGGTGAAGGTGCGCTCCGGCTGGGCCGACGACGACGCCCGCTTGCGCACTTACGGCTACGAGTGAGGCCTGGTGACGGGGCCCCGGTCGTCGTTGCGCGGTGCTTCACACGGTGGCTCGAGGGGGCCATCGCCGGCCTATGTGCTGCACAGCCATGACTGGAGCGAGTCCAGCCTGATCCTGGACATGTTCTGCCGAGAGCAGGGCAGGGTGGTGGCCATTGCCAAGGGGGGCAAGCGGCCCTACTCACAGCTCAGGCCCGTGCTGATGCCGTTTCAGCGCATCACCGTGGGCTTTGGCTCCAAGCGCGGCGATGACGTCGAGGTGTTGCTGCTGAGGCAGGCCGAGTGGGCTGGCGGGCCGGCATTTTGTGGGGGCGGGGCCCTGTTGCCGGGCTTCTACCTCAACGAGTTGTTGATGAAGTTGCTGCCCCGGCAAGACCCACATCCGGTTCTGTTCGAGGCCTATGCCGACACCTTGCAGGCCCTGGCCGAGCCGGGTTTGCTGCACGCGGCGTTGCGGGCTTTCGAGTTGATCTTGCTGCGTCAACTGGGGCACCTGCCGGACCTGGCGCTGCAAACCCTTGATGGTCGGCCCGTGTTGGCAGGCGAGCCCTATGAGTTGCACCCGGAGCTGGGCGTGCGTCCCGCACATCACCTGGGTGAATCCACCGAGGGGCCCAACGTGCTCAATGGCAGCGTGTTGCTGGCGATGGAGGACGCGCTCTCGGATGGCTGGCTCAACGACCCAAGGCGCGTCAAACCCGGGCACTCGCCCTTGCCCAGCCTGATGGCCGCCTGTGTGCCAGCCTTGGTTGACCTCAAAGCGATCACGCGCTCGCTGCTTCACTATCATCTCGGCACGAACACGCTGCGCACCCGCCAGCTCATGATGGAACTCCAGCAACCATGACTTTCTCTGGCATGCACCTGACCGCTCACGATGCGCCCTTGCTGGGCGTCAACATCGACCACGTTGCCACGTTGCGCAACGCACGCGGCGGGCGCTTCCCCGACCCGGTCCAGGCAGCGCTGCTGGCCGTCGAGGGCGGGGCCGACATCATCACCTTCCACTTGCGCGAAGACCGCCGTCACATCCGCGACGACGACGTGGCGCGCCTGAAGGACGCCATCGGTGTGCCCCTGAACTTCGAGGCCGCGGTGACCGACGAGATGCTGGGCATCATCGAGCGCACGCGCCCCGAGCACGTTTGCCTGGTGCCGGAGCGTCGCCAGGAGGTCACCACAGAAGGCGGGCTCGATGTCATCGGGCAGTTCGAGCGCGTCAAGGACGCCTGCACGCGCCTGGCCGAAGCGAATTGCCGCGTGTCGCTGTTCATCGGTGCCGATCCGGCTCAGATTGACGCGGCGGCTCGCGCCGGCGCGCCTTGTGTGGAGCTCCACACTGGCCCCCTGGCGCATGCCTGGTGGGATAGCGATGCCGCAGCCTTGCAGGCCGAGCTGACGCGCCTGCGCCAAGGCTTGCTGCATGCGGCCAGCCAGGGCCTGCGAACCCATGCCGGCCATGGCCTGGCCCTGTGCCAGCCCGATCGGAAGGGCGACGACGCACCCAGCAGCACCGCTTTGGTGGCCGCCTTGCCTGACGTGCATGAACTGCACATCGGACACGCGCTGATCGGTCACTCGATCTTCGTGGGCATCAAACAAGCCATTGCCGACTTCAAGGCCGAGGCCATCCGCGCCAGGCAGGCGGGGCGGGCATGATCGTCGGGATCGGCACCGACCTGTGCGACGTGCGCCGCATCCGCGACACGCTGGAGCGCCGTGGCGATCGCTTTGCCGAGAAGGTGCTGGGCGACCGCGAACTCGCCGTGTGGCGCGCCCGCACGGCCCGCTCGCCTGTGCGCGGCCTGCGCTACCTGGCCACGCGCTTCGCTGCCAAAGAGGCTTTTTCAAAAGCCATCGGTCTGGGCATCCACATGCCCATGACCTGGCGGCGCTGCGAGATCCTCAACGCCGAGAGCGGCCAGCCCCAGATCGTCCTGAACGACGAGCTGGCCACCTGGTTTGCTGCCAAGGGCTGGAAGGCCCACGTCACCGTCACCGATGAAGGCGATCTGGCTCAGGCCTTTGTCGTCGTCGAAACCGATCCTGCTTCGCCGGCAGTGCCTTGATCGGCACGCGTTATCAATTCGCCAGATCACACAGAACTCCGTCTGCCCCCCCCTCGCCAAGCCCATGTCCAAAGCCATCCAAGCCCCGAAAGCCGCCAAGGCGTCCAAGTCCCGTGCCATCGCCAAACCCTCGGCCGCAGGCGCGTTGGCCGACCTGCAGCACGCCCCTGTCGTGCTCGACATCGCGGGTCAGACCCTGAACGACGACGACCGCCGCCGCCTGGAACACCCGCTCACCGGTGGCCTGATCCTGTTCGCGCGCAATTGGGAGAGCCGCTCCCAGCTCACCGCTTTGTGCGCCGAGATCAAGGCCATCCGCCCTGACGTGCTGATCTGTGTCGACCACGAAGGCGGACGCGTGCAGCGCTTCAAGACCGATGGCTTCACCCACGTGCCGGCCATGCGCAAGCTCGGCGACATGTGGATGAGCGACGGCAAGGGCGGCGAGGGCGCAGGCGCCATGGCCGCCACCGACGCCGCCACCGCCTGTGGTTACGTGCTGGCCAGCGAGCTGCGCGCCTGCGGTGTCGACTTGACCTTCACGCCCGTGCTCGACCTCGATTGGGGCGAGAGCGGTGTCATCGGCGACCGCGCCTTCCACAGCGACCCGCGCGTGGCCACCGTGCTGGCCAAGGGCGTGATGCACGGCCTGCTGTTGGCCGGCATGGCCAACTGCGGCAAGCACTTCCCCGGTCACGGCTTCGTCAAGGCCGACTCGCACGTGGCCGTGCCGGTCGACAAGCGCTCGCTCAAGGCCATCCTGGCCGACGACGCCAAGCCGTATGAGTGGCTGAGCACCTCGCTGACCAGCGTGATGCCGGCCCACGTCATCTACCCCAAGGTGGACGCGTCACCGGCCGGTTTCTCGTCGCGCTGGCTGCAGGACATCCTGCGAGGCCAGTTGGGCTTCACCGGCGCCATCTTCAGCGACGACCTGAGCATGGAAGGCGCCAGCGTGGCCGGCAGCCAGACCCAAGGCGCCATCGCCGCGCTGAACGCCGATTGCGACATGGTGCTGCTGTGCAACCAGTCGCTCGACGGTGGCGCGCCGGTCGATGCCTTGCTCGATGGTTTGAGCGAAGCCCTGGCCCGTGGCGAATGGACGCCCAGCGCCGACAGCGAAGCGCGCCGCATCGACCTGCTGCCGCAGACCGCGCCCTTCACCTGGGACGAGCTGATGCACCACGCGCCTTACCTGCAGGCCCTCGCGAAGCTGCCACGCTGAACATCGCAGCGGGCAGGGCGGAGCAGCTCGCGAGTTGTCTCAGTCTCCGCTGCTGTAGAGCCTGTCCTGCAAGGCCGCGTGACGGTCGATCACCACCATGCGCTTGACCTTCAGCGTGGGGGTGAGTTCGCCTCCCTCGATGCTCAGCGGCTGGGTGAGCACGGCGAACTTGCGCACATGGGCCACGCGAGCCTGCGTGGCGTTGACGCGGTCGATCGCGCTTTGCAGTGCCGCCAGCACCCTGGGGTGATCGTGCATGGGCGCTCCGGCTGGCAGGCCTTCGCTGTTCGCCAGGGTCTTGAGGGCCTGCGCGTCCAGCGTCACCAGCGCCGTCAGGTAATGGCGGTTGTCGCCGCAAACCACCGCGTGCTCGATCAACTCGGCCTCCATCAGCGCCGACTCGATGTTGGCCGGCGCGATGTTCTTGCCGCCCGAGGTGATGATGATGTCCTTCTTGCGGCCGGTGATGTAGACGTAGCCATCCTGGTCGATGCGACCGACGTCTCCCGTGCGCAACCAGCCGTCATCGAACGCGTCGGCTGTGGCACCGGGTGAGCCCATGTAGCCCTGAAAAAGGTGTGGGCCGCGCACCTGCAGCTCGCCATCTTCGGCCACGCGGATTTCGGTGCCGGGCAAGGCCTTGCCGACCGAGCCGACGCGCGTGCTGCCAGGAAAGGACATGGTCGAGGGGCCGCAAACCTCCGACTGTCCATACAGTTCGCGCACGGGCAGGTCCAGTCCTGCAAAGAACCGCAGCTTGTCAGGGTGAATGGGCGCGGCGCCTGAGCTCAGGAAGCGGGCCTGGTCCAGCCCCAGGGCGGCTTGCACCTTGCTGTGGATCAGCTTGCGCGCCAGGCTCATCTGCAGGCCCAGCCACGGGCCACAGGGTTTGCCGGCGTGGTCGAGTTCGTGCCAGCGCTGACCAACGCCAATGGCCCATCGCGCCAGCGATGCCTTGGCGCCCGTGGCCTGGTTCAGCTTGGCCTCGATGCCCGCTTGCATCTTTTCCCACACACGCGGCACGCCAAAGAAGATGGTGGGGCGCACCTCCTTGAGGTGATCACCGAGCTCTTCGATGCTGCGCGCGTAGTACACACTCAAACCAGAGTGCGCCTGGTTGTGCATCGAACCCATCTGCTCGGCGATGTGGGCCAGGGGCAGGTACGACAGCATGCGGTCGCGTTCATCGACCTCGTAGAGCGAGGTCATGTTCTGACCCATCCACCACAGGTTTCCCTGGCTGAGGGCCACCGCCTTGGCAGGGCCGGTGGTGCCGGATGTGTAGATGAGCGTGCCAATGTCGGTGGGCAGGAGGCTGGCCAGGCGGTCGTTCAGCTGCTTGTCCAGTGCCGGTGTGCCCAGCGACAAAAAGGCATCCCAGCCCATGAGCTGGCGGCGTCCTTCGGGCGTGTTCAGCGCGCCATTGCCTGCTTGCTCTGGCGACGACAGCAGCACCACCGTGCTCAGGTGAAGCAACTCGGGGGCGACCTCTTCGACGGTGCGCAGTCGTTTGCTGTCATCGACCAGCAGCACGCTGGCGCGGCAGTGGTTGAGGATGTAGGCGATGTCCTGGCTGGAGCTGGTCCAGTAGATGCCTGCAGGCGTGGCGCCAATGGCCATGGCCGCAAATGCCATGGTGGCCCACTCAGGGCTGTTGAAGCCCAGGATCGCGACCGCGTCGCCGCGTTGAACGCCGAGTTGCAGCAATGCCCGGGCTGCCTGACGAACGGCCTCGCCGTATTGCTGCCAGGACGTGCCTTGCCAGGCGTCCGAGCCGCGCACGTGGTAAGCCGGGTGCTGACCCAGGCGACGAGCGGTCTCGAGCAGGATGCGGGGGGGAGGCACGAAGCCTTGCATCGGGTCCATGCCGAGGTGAGCCTGCCCTGCGGCGAGCGGTGCGGCGGCGATTCTGGCGTGCGCAGTCTTGGGGGGCAACGCGGTCTCCTGATGTTTGCCCCATTAGATTCAGTATTGACGTTAAGGTCAATTGCTTCGCGTATAGGTGAAACCCTTTGCTTTGCTGCCGTCGCAGAGGGGTGGCGCGGCCGGACAAAAGAAAAGCCCGGTCGTGGGACCGGGCTTTTCGGTGGGGCACGGAGCGCCGTTGGTGCTCAGGCCTGCGTCAGGCTTGCTGCTCGAAGGGCAGGCTCACCTGGCTGAGGTCCTTGCGGGTCTCGACCAGGACCAGCGGACCTTCGTCGAGCACCACGGCGGGCTTGCGCTCACGGGGCACGTGCACAGGCCGCGGCTCGTTGGCGATGGCCTCTTGCGCCGCCATGATTTTGTCTGCGTCAGAGTTCACCCATTCCAGGCCTGCGGCCTGGGCAATGCCCTGCAACTCGCTCAGCGGCAGCACATAAGGTGCTGCGGCCCGTGCGGGTTCCGGCGCAGCGACAGGCACCTCGATGGCCATTGCGGGAGCACTGACAGGCGCTTGGGAGGTGGCGACCGCCACATCGGGCGTTGCGGGCGCAGCGCTGTCTTGCGGGGCAAGGGGGGCGATGACCTCAGTTGGCGAGGCAGCTTGGGCTTCGAAAGCCTGTGTGGGCTGCGCACCTTCGGCGCCGATGCCGACATCTGCACCTTCCGCAACCTCGGCACGCTCGCGACGCTCGCCACCACGGCGACCGCGGTTTCGGCGGCGACGGCCTTCCTGGCCTTCGGAGGCGGCATCGCCTTCAACCTGGTTCTCGGAGGCGTCGTTGCCCTCGCTGTTCACGCCGGCATCTGCGTTCGCGGCTTCAGCTTCGTTGCCCACCGAAGACTCTTCGCGTTCACCGCGGCCACGGCCACCACGGCGGCGGCGACGGCCTTCGCGTTGTTGGTCGGCATCACCGGGCTGGCCTTCGGGGGAAAGCGACACGGCAGCTTCGGCACCTGTTGCGCCGGTTGCAGCCAGGCCCAGGGCCTGGGCTTCGGCGGCGATGGCCTCGCGGTTGATGGCCGGACGCTCGGTGTTTTCGCCACGGCGACCACGACCGCCGCGCTCGCCTCGTTCACCGCGCTCGGCGCGGTCGCGGCCACCATCGCGGCCTGCGGCGTTTTCGCTTTCGTTGCGCTCTTCGCGGGGGCCTTGGCGACGGCCACGGCCTTCGCCCTTGGCCTCGCTGCGCTCACCACGCTCGGAGCGCTCCCCACCGCGACCGCCTCCTCGGCCACTGCGGGCCTGGCCATCGCGACGGCCGCCACGGCCCTTGTCGTCCTTGCTTTCTGCGGGTGCGGGCGCAGCGACCGGCGTCACCACGGGCGCGGGGGCAGGGGCCTCGCCGCCAAAGCCCAACAGGCGCTTGACCCAGCCGAAGAAGCCACCCGAGGCGGGCACGGGGGCCTGAACCGGTGCGGGCGGCGCCAGCGGAGCAGCGGCCACGACAGGCACTTCTTCCTTCGGCGGGGCGATCGGGGCCGGTTGGTCGGGCAGCACACCCTTGATGACCGGCTCCTGCTTGGCCTTGGCCTTCTCGCGGCGGGTGATGCCCACCTCGTCGTCCGGCTCCTCGATCATCGTGTAGCTGGCCTGGATGTTTTCCAGACGCGGGTCGTCGTGACGCAGGCGTTCCAGCTTGTAGTTCGGGGTCTCGAGGTGCTTGTTTGGCACCAGCAGCACGGTCACGCGCTGTTTGAGCTCGATCTTGGTGATCTCGGTGCGCTTCTCATTCAACAGGAAGGAGGTCACTTCCACCGGCACTTGCACGTGCACGGCCGAGGTGTTGTCCTTCATCGACTCTTCCTGGATGATGCGCAGGATCTGCAGCGCCGAGGACTCGGTGTCGCGGATGTGGCCGGTGCCGTTGCAGCGAGGGCAGGTGATGTGGCTGCCTTCGCTCAGCGCCGGGCGCAGGCGTTGACGGGACATCTCCAGCAGGCCGAACTTGCTGATCGAGCTGAACTGCACGCGGGCGCGGTCGGTGCGCAGGGCGTCACGCAGGCGCTGCTCCACCTCGCGGCGGTGCTTGCTGTCCTCCATGTCGATGAAGTCCATGACGATCAGGCCGCCCAGGTCGCGCAGGCGCATCTGGCGGGCGATTTCGTCGGCCGCTTCCAGGTTGGTGCGGAAGGCGGTTTCCTCGATGTCGCTGCCGCGGGTGGCGCGCGCCGAGTTCACGTCCACCGACACCAGCGCTTCGGTGTGGTCGATCACGATGGCGCCGCCCGAGGGCAGGTTCACCGTGCGGCTGAAGGCCGTTTCAATCTGGTGCTCGATCTGAAAGCGTGCGAACAGCGCCGCGTCATCGCGGTAGCGCTTCACGCGGTTGGCCTGATCGGGCATGACGTGCAGCATGAACTGCTTGGCCTGCTCGTAGATGTCGTCCGTGTCGATCAGGATCTCGCCGATGTCGGACGTGAAGTAGTCGCGGATGGCGCGGATGACCAGCGACGATTCCTGGTAGATCAGGTAAGCGCCCTTGCCGGCGGTGGAGGCCTCGTCGATGGCCGTCCACAGCTTGAGCATGTAGTTCAGGTCCCACTGCAGCTCGGCAGCAGAGCGACCGATGCCGGCGGTGCGGGCGATCAGGCTCATGCCCTTGGGGTACTCGAGCTGATCCATCGCCTCCTTGAGCTCTTCGCGCTCATCGCCCTCGATGCGACGGCTGACGCCACCGCCACGCGGGTTGTTGGGCATCAGCACCAGGTAGCGGCCGGCCAGCGAAACGAAGGTGGTCAGGGCAGCGCCCTTGTTGCCACGCTCTTCCTTTTCGACCTGGACCAGGAGTTCCTGGCCCTCTTTGATGACGTCCTGGATCTTGGCCGAGCGGACGTCAGCGCCTTCCTTGAAGTACTGGCGCGAGATTTCCTTGAACGGCAGGAAGCCGTGGCGGTCTTCGCCGTAGTCGACGAAACAGGCTTCCAATGAAGGCTCGACGCGTGTGACGACGGCCTTGTAGATGTTGCCCTTGCGTTGTTCGCGACCTTCGATTTCGGTTTCGAAGTCGAGCAGTTTCTGCCCGTCAACGATGGCCAGGCGGCGTTCTTCGGCCTGCGTGGCATTGATCAGCATGCGCTTCATGGGTGCTCCATTTCTGCAACGGAGACAGCTCGGGATGGCACCGAGACATGTCTCCAGTCGCCCCCGACCCGAAGGTCAGCGGCAGCTTGCATGCGCGAGCAACGACGAAGAACCGAAGGAATTGCCTTGGACGTCAGGCCCGCCAGAGCGGGTCGGACGTCAGGGGCGCGTGTGCCGGGGTGAAGGACAGGGTCTGGCGACAGCCGGATGGCGTCCGCCGGCTCCATGCCTTGGGCATGGGGGCGCGGACATGGAAAGGGGCGGCTGCCTGGACGCCCACACGATGCGCCAGCCACCGGCCGCACAGCACACCAACGGCCGGATGGCGGGCGTCTTGCTGCGAGCGGGTGGAAAGGGCGGTGTGCGAAACAGTCCGGGACACGTGTGATTCACTCGACACGGGCCTCAGCGTGCGGCACCGGCAAGCCGGCGAAGCGGGCGCTGGGGCCCAACAACCTTGAACGTGGTTCGATCGACATTGGCTCTGACAGCCACTCGACCCGACAAATTCACACCTTGGGTGAACCTCTTCAGGGAGGGCGACTGCTGCATGGCCATACTGGTGGCGGGACACCCCGCCGGGCCCCATCGTGGCACCTGCAGCAACCGGCTCGTCGGTAAAATGCGGTTTGCTGCGGCAAGCGCCTGGGTGAGAGATTGACTGGCGAAACTCGCTGAACGCAGATTCCGCAAACAAACCCTCACACAAGACACACAACGTGGCTCAAACCATTATAGGTGCGAAAAAAGCAACCGGGCGCTCGGGAATGGCCGCGAAAAAGGCGGCACGAAAACCCACCGACGCAACCCCCTCCCGTCCTGTTGCCGAAACCCTGGCAGCCAGTTCTCCCCGCCCGCAATCTGTCGCCAGCGTCCAGCGCCTGGTCATTGACGAAGGCAGCGCCGACCAACGCCTCGACAATTTCCTCATCAAGGTGCTCAAGGGCGCCCCGAAAACCCTCGTCTACCGCATCATTCGCAGCGGCGAGGTTCGCGTGAACAAGGGCCGCGCCTCGGCCGACACCCGCCTGGCCCTGGGCGACGAGGTGCGCGTGCCCCCATTGCGCCTGACGGAAAAGCCGACCGACGAGGCCTCGGCTGTGCCCGCCCGAGAGTTCCCGGTGTTGTTCGAAGACGATGTCATGCTGGTCATCGACAAGCCGGCCGGTGTCGCCGTGCACGGTGGCAGTGGGGTGAGCTTCGGCGTGATCGAGCAACTTCGCCGAGCCCGCCCGCAGGCCAGGCTCCTGGCGTTGGTTCACCGCCTCGACAAGGAAACCTCGGGCGTGTTGGTCATCGCCAAAAAGCGCAGCGCGCTCGTCACCCTCCAGGATTGCTTTCGCCACCGCACAGCCCACAAGACCTACGCGGCGCTGGTTTGTGGCCAGTGGCCCGAAAAAAAGAAGGTGGTCGATGTGGCGTTGCACAAGTTCCTGACGGCGGAAGGCGAGCGGCGGGTCAAGGCCGTGGCGGGCGACGACGATGACGGCCGACGTTCGATCTCGCTGGTCTCGGTGGTCAAACGTTTCGACGCCTTCAGCCTGCTCGATGTCACCATCAAGACCGGTCGCACCCATCAGATTCGTGTGCACCTGTCGCACGAAGGCCACGGCATCGTGGGGGACGAAAAATACGGTGACTTCGTGCTCAACAAGGCCCTGGCGCGTGGCGGCGAAGGTGCGGTGCCCGGGGTGGACCGACTGCGCCTGCCCGATGGCCGCTGGGACCGCATGTTCTTGCACGCCCGCTACCTGCGCTTGCCGCACCCCGTCAGCGGCGACGAGCTGACTTTTGAAGCGCCTTTGCCGCCGGCCTGCCAAGCCCTGCTGGCTGCTTTGACATCGGCCAAACCGGCAGCCAAGCCCGGGGTGTCACGCGGCTGAGCCCCGCAGGCGATACAGTCGCGAGCATGAGCTCTACCAACGGCACCGACAGCGGCCTGAGACCGCGCGCCTATGACCTGATCGTCTTCGATTGGGATGGCACCCTGTACGACTCCACGGCCCTGATCGTGCGCTGCATCCAGTCCGCCTGCGCCGACCTGGGGTTGCCTGTGCCTTCGTCGCAAGCTGCGGCTTACGTGATCGGCCTGGGGCTGCACGACGCCCTGGCCCATGTCGCGCCCACCCTGGCGCCCGAGCGCGTGCCCGAGCTGGGCCTGCGCTACCGACACCACTACTTCAACCGCCAACACGAGCTCAGCCTTTTCGAAGGTGTGCTGCCCATGCTGCAGGCCTTGAAGGCGCGAAATCATTGGCTGGCCGTGGCCACCGGTAAGTCGCGCTCCGGCCTGAACGAGGCCCTGGGGCATGTCGAGTTGCATGGCATGTTCGATGGCACCCGCACCGCAGACGAGACCGTCTCCAAGCCGCACCCGCGCATGTTGCTGGAGCTGATGGCCGAGTTCGGCGTAGATCCCGAGCGCACCTTGATGATCGGCGACACCACGCACGACTTGCAGCTGGCGGTCAACGCCGGGGCGCACAGCATCGCCGTGAGCTACGGGGCGCACGAGCCGGCCGCTTTTGCGGATTACCCGACCCGCTTCGTTGCCCACGCCACGGCCGAGCTTCACGATTGGCTGGCCCGGCATGCCTGAGCCCAAGCGCCTTGAGCCGCAACCCCTTTGCGCTTCTGACGAGCTCAAGGAGCGCGGCGACGCAGTCACCTTCGACATCCTGGAGTTCGGGCGCAGCGCCCAGGCCTTTGCCTTGCGCTTCAATGGGGTCGCGGTGGCCTACGTCAATCGCTGTGCCCACGTGCCAGCCGAGATGGATTGGCAGCCCGGCCAGTTCTGGGATCAGGAACGTCGCTTCATCATCTGCTCGGTGCACGGCGCGCTGTACGAGCCGCCCAGCGGGCACTGCGTCATGGGGCCTTGCCGTGGCGCACGCTTGCACGCCATTGAACTCAAGGAGGAAGGGGGCCAGGTGCATTGGTATCCTTCCGATCGCATCCAACCGCCGCTCTGACGACGGCCAACCCAGACCATGTCCATGGACACCCAAGATCCCAAAGCTCAGGCCCAGGCGGCCTTGTTCACCGACCTTGCTCGCGCCTACCTGGCGCAACAGAAGCGGGATGCCCGCTGGCGCTGGTTGTGGCGCCTGATCTGGTTGGGCGTCGCGTTCTCGGCGGCCTGGGCCGCTTGGGAGTCCGGCTCCGCTGCGCACACGCCGGTCACGCCTCACACAGCCTTGGTCGAGGTGCGCGGTGAAATCGCCAGCGAGACCGAAGCGAGCGCCGACAACCTCATGACGGCACTTCGCAGCGCCTTCGAGGACGCAGGCGCGCAGGCCGTCGTCTTGCGCATCAATTCACCCGGAGGCAGCCCCGTGCAGGCCGGGCTGGTCAACGACGAAGTGCGCCGACTCAAGGCCTTGCACAAGAAGAAGGTGTACGCCGTCTGCGAGGAAATGTGCGCATCAGCTGCTTACTACATCGCCGTGTCGGCCGATCGCATCTTTGTCGACAAGGCCTCCATCGTTGGATCCATTGGCGTGTTGATGGATGGCTTTGGCTTCGTCGGCACGATGGAAAAGCTGGGCATCGAGCGGCGTTTGATGACCGCAGGCAGCAACAAGGGCATGCTCGATCCTTACTCGCCGCTCAAGCCCGAGCAGGCCGAGTTGGCGCAGTCCATGCTCGATCAGATCCACCAGCAGTTCATCAAGGTGGTGCGTCAGGGGCGTGGCAAGGCGCTCAAGGAAACCCCAGACACTTTCTCGGGCCTGTTCTGGAATGGCGAAGAAGCTGTGAACCAGGGCCTGGCCGATCAACTGGGCAGCCTGGACCACGTCGCGCGCGATGTGATCAAGGCAGAGGACATCGTCGATTACACGCAAAAGGAAAACCTGGCCGAGCGCCTGGCCAAGCGATTTGGTGCGGCCATCGGTGGTGGTGCCGTGCAGGCGATGCGCGGCGCCGTGGGCGTGCGCTGATCAGGCGTCCAACCCCCGGATGAGGCGATGGGCCGCTTCCGGGGCGATGTTGAGCAGTTGCCCGACGTCCCGTGCGTCGTCTGGCAACGCCGCCAGGCAATGTGGGTCGTCCCAGCCGTGCTGCGTGTGGCGCGCGATGCGCACGCTCAGCGTGACATTGCGCACCTTCGGGTCGTTGGCCAAACGCTCGTCAGAGCAATGGATCAGCAGGTCCGGCAACTGCCAGCGCCGCATCAACTCCTGTGCGAGGTCGTCGATCCGGATGCCAAGCACCTCTTGCTGGACCGCCGCTGAACGCAAGGTGTGATCGGTTTTGAGCCGATGGGTGATCTCCAGCATCAGCGAGGAGGCGTGACACCACAGCAGCATCTCCGCGAATGCGTGCAGCAGGGCGGCCTCCTGGATGACGACGACGTCCTGGTCCTGGCGTTTGAGTGCGAAACCCAGGGCGAAATGGGCTGCTCGGCGCGAGCGTTGCACCACCTGCGCCAGGCCTTCGATGGCCTCTGGTCGATGGGCCAGCGCGGTCTCGACATCCAGTGGCTCGGAGAAGACGCTGAAAAACGGCCCCACGCCCAGCATGACCAGGGCGCCCACCAGCGTCTCGGGTGGCTCGACGCTCAGGCGGGTGCAATAGCGCGAGACGTGCACGAGCACCCTCAGGGTGGTCAGCGGGTCGTTTTCCAGGCTCTCGGCGATCGTGTGGGCATCCATGTTGCCCCGCGCTTCTTCGATCTCGCTCAGCAGGGCGATCTCGGAGGCCGATTCCGACAGGATGGGGATGTCCGCGTTCGCAAAGGCCTCCACCCAGGCTGCCAGGGTGGGGAGCGGCTGCTGGATCATGGTCGGGCCTTGGGTGAGTTTTGGGCTAGGTTAGCCTTTGCGGGCCCGACTGGTGCACCGAAATAAGGCAAAAGGCCGATGCAGTTCTCACCGCACCGGCCATTTCGCAAGGCCCCCTCATGCGCGAGCCTGTGTCTGGTTCACTTCGCGCTCAGCAAACCCGTCTTGAGGTCGTCGTCAACGGGCTTGGCGCCCAGCCAGATTTTGAGCAAGGCAGCATAGAAATCATCGCCCTGGATGTCCGAGCCCTTCTGAGCTCCGTCCACCAGCGTCCGGATGCCGGCGCCAGGCACGAGGTTGAGCTGGATCGCCGTGCCTTTCTTGACGGTGCCAAAGGACACCATCGTCTTGCGCAACTCGTCCAGCCGGCCTTGGAATCGGGCCACGTCGGCATCCGAGTTGTTCTTGTGAAAGCCTTTGATCATGGCGTCGGCGAAGTCTTCGCCGGTGAGGTCGCGCAACAGCACGATCTGCATGCTCTTGGCGCCGGGCTGGCTGAGCAATGCCTGCGCAGAAGCGTCGCGCTTGCCCACGTACAGGCCGGCGGCGTAGACGTCGATGATGACCTTCACTCGCACGCCCGCGCCATTGAGCTGCAAAGCTTGTCCAGCGACGGTGGTGGTATCGGCGAATTTGACGCCGCGCACTTCCACGGCGGCGTGGGCTTGGAAGGTGAGGGCGGACAGCAGGGCCAGGGCCCATGCGGGGATCAGCTTGAACATGCGGGTTCCGGTTGGCGGTTGATCGGGAAAGGCGTTGCGCCGCCGGGCCATCAGACATCACGCGTGGTCATATTTCACGACAGCGGCGAAGCGCGGGTGGGAGTATGCGCCATCTCTTGATGAGGCTTGCAAGCGGTTGTCACAGCCACCATGCGCGACAATGGCGCTCTGTCCTGTTTCTGTGGGCCTGCCGGGCCTGCGCCCTTTTCCATGTCCTTCCTCGTCATCGACATCGGCAACACCCGTTTGAAATGGGGCCTCTACGACCGACCCGCCCCTGGTTCCGATTTGCTGGCGCATGGTGCGGTGGTCCTGGAAGACATTGATCACCTCTGGGATGAACACTGGCGCCAGCTGCCGGTGCCTCGGGCGATGCTGGGCTGTGTGGTGGCTGGGGAGGCCATCAAGCGACGGGTGGAAGAGCAGCTCACCGAGGGCTGGGGTTTGCAGGCGCAGTGGGTGTCGTCGTCTCGCCTGGGTGGTGGGGTGATCAATGGATACGAGCACCCTCAACGGCTGGGCGCCGACCGCTGGGCAGCGATCATCGGCGCGCGCCAGCGGGCATTGTTGTGTGCCCCCAACGACGTGCCGCCTGTTCTGGCGGTGATGGTGGGCACCGCCGTCACGGTGGATGCCGTGGACGCGGGGGGACGCTTTCTGGGTGGGTTGATCCTGCCGGGCTTCGGCTTGATGTACCGGGCCCTGGAGAGTGGCACGGCTGGTCTGAAGGTGCCCACCGGCGAGGTGCGAGACTTTCCCACCAACACCAGTGATGCCTTGATGAGTGGCGGCACCGACGCGATCGCGGGCGCCATCGAGCGATCGCTCAGGCGCCTGCGGGTGCGCACCGGGCGCGATCCCCTGCTGATCATGTCAGGCGGGGCTGTGTCGCGGCTGACGCACGTCGAGGAACTCCAGCCCATGGTGGTGGAGAACCTGATTTTCGAGGGCTTGCTGACGCTGGCCGCTGCGCGTTGACCGGACCCTGGTGCGGCGCACAGGGGTGCGCGGCTTCCGGGGAAGCTGGGTCAAACCATCTGGAGCTTGACGGTGGCGTGCTCGTTGATGCCCATGGCGCCGAAGAACAGCGCCACCAACCTGTGCGGGTTCAGGAAGCACACCTGACGTTGCTCCGCACGACGTGAGAGCACCCAGTTCAGCAGGTCGCCAGCGGCGATGAAGTCGACGCGCAGCAGGTGGCTGCAATCGACTTCCAGCGAAACGCTGCCCCCGAGCTGATCGTCCAGGCGCTGCAGGGTGGCGCCGATGTCGCCCACCAGCTGGCCGGACAGGTTGAGTGCGGCCACCTGCACATAGGAGATCTCCTGGTGCAGTTGCGACTCGACGAAGCTCGTGGTGACATCGCTGACGTGCGACATGGGAGCCGTGGGTGCGCTGACCGCATCTTGTTGTTCGCGCACGGTGCAGCGTGTGGGCTCCCAGGATGGCGGCGACAGCTCGTAGGTGACGCAGTAGTCGATCGCAACCTCGTCGAACACCACTGGCTGGTTGACCATGCGAAGCAGGTCCAGGCGCAGCATCCAATGGGCGGGGTCGGCGTCGCGGCTGCCGGTGGGGGTCAGGTCTTCCAGCAGGTTCAGCAGGTGCGGCCCCCCCACCCAGATCAATTCCATGGGCTCCTTGGCCCATTGCTGCAGCAACTGGCTGAGTTGGTGCGCCGCTTCTGGGGTGACCTGGTTGACCCCTTGCCAATCGATGCGCCACGGGCGAGGCAACTGAAGCAGGGCCACGCGCAGCTGCGCAAGCGCTTCCGGGTCCACGACGGAGGGCGCGATCCAGCCCGGCTGGGGGGCGTCCCATTCGCGCCCTTCGGTGACAGGGCCGCTGCCTTCGTAGTCGGTCGATTCGAGCGTCTCGCTCAGGCTGGGGCGACCAGCCGAGGCATCCGTTGGCTCGGCGTGGGCCGATTCGGATTCGATCAAGTCGGCGACGCGCTGTGGCAGGGAGTACCACTGAGGGGCGGACACGCCGAATTGCTGCGCGTAGGACACAGCCAGGTTGTCGAATTTGTGGGGCAGGTCAAGGGCGCGGTAGAAATCGAACAGCACCAGCCAGGTGTCGGCGTGTTCGTGGCGGCTTGAGCCTGGGTGCACCAAATTGAGCAGGCACTGTTCGCACTGGTCGAAGTCGGCATTCGCGAAGGCAATGACGGCCTCGTCAAGCTCCGGGTCGTGGGCCATCTCGGTGACGTGAACGCCGATGCCGCCTGGCAGCGTGGCGCCGATGATGGGCAGGGCGGCTGCTTGAGGCGCGTACGCAGGTGTCTCCGCCCTGAGAGGCTCCATGACCGTCGGTGCATGTTCGACGAATGGCAGGGTGGGCGGGTTCAGCCGGTCAGGTGCGGTGATGGGCAGGTCAACCGATCCCCCGGGCACCGTGGGCAGGCCTGCAGCCTGTGACGGTGTCACGGGGGCGGGGCGGGCGCTGATGCCCACCATTTGCAGCTCGATCTCGTCGATCTTGGCCTTGACGGCGATGTCGGAGCGTGCGCCGCTTTGGGGGCGCGACTCCGGGTCGAGGTTGGAGGCGCCGCCGAGCGCCAGCGCGGCATCCGGGTTCAGCCCTTCCCGACGGATCTTGCGCAGCATGTCGAGCTCGCGCTTGCGCACGAAGTCGTTGCGTCGCTTGCGCTCGATCATCGCCTTGATCTCGGTCTTGGCGTAATCGCTTTCGCCGGCGTCAGAGGGGGGCGCGTCCAGGTCCGACCAATCCGTTGTCGGATTGGTGACGAAGCGCGCCACCTTGCGCAGGAAACTGCCGGATTCCTTGCTCATCTCGGTCCTGGTCGGATGTTCGGGGGCTCAGTCCCCGAACATCTTCTGCTTGAGTTCGCGACGCTGCTGGGCTTCCAGTGACAGGGTGGCGGTGGGGCGGGCCAGCAGACGACCCAGGCCGATGGGCTCCCCGGTTTCGTCGCAGAAGCCGTATTCGCCATTGTCGATGCGAACCAGGGCTTGCGAGATCTTCTTGAGCAGCTTGCGCTCGCGGTCGCGGGTGCGCAACTCCAGGGCGTGCTCTTCCTCGATGGTGGCGCGGTCGGCCGGGTCGGGCACGATGGAGGTGTCCTCGCGCAGGTGTTCGGTCGTTTCGCCGGCGTTGGACAGCAGGTCTTCCTTCTGGCTTTCCAGGCGAGCGCGGAAGAAGTCGAGCTGCTTGTCGCTCATGTACTCGGCGTCCGGCATGGCCATGAGTTCGGCTTCGCTCAGGTCGCGACCGGCCTTGGATTTCCAGGCGCTGGCGAGTTTGGTGTCGACCTTGGTGGTGGCTGCAGGCATGTCGTTTTGGGTGCTACTGGTTTTCTTGGCCGGCTGTTTGGCCGTGGCCACGGTACGGGACTTGACGTCTGCTTCGGCAGGGGCCGCTGCAGCTTGAGGAGATTCGGTGGCGACTCGGGAATCGGACTTGGCTGGGGCCGCCTTGCGCGCAGCGGTCTTGGCTGGAGCAGCCGACTTGGCGCCGGCCGACTTGGCGGCAGCCTTGGTGCCAGAGGCGGTGGTTTTCGTCACAGGATCCTCCTTCCCGAATTGCGTGATCCACAGACAGGGGGGTGACCGGATTCAGGCTCCTGGTGTGGGGCCTGCTCCAGACTGAAGTGCCAACCGTCGGGTTTGTCCACCCTTGGGAAGCGCGCGGATTGTAGCCATGGTCTTTGACTGGACTCCCCAGGCTATCCCTAGAAACCAAGCCTGATCAGGCCAGGCATTGATCCAGGCCTGCCTTGAACAGGTCCTGGGGGATGTCGATGCCGATGAAGACCATCTTGCTCTGTTTGGTCTCGCCGGGCGCCCACTTGGGGCCGGTGTCGCTGCCCATCAACTGGTGCACGCCCTGAAAGACCACCTTCTTGTCGATACCCTTGACGTACAGCACACCTTTGTAGCGCAGCATCCGAGGGCCGTAGATCTGCACCATGGAACCCAGGAAGTCCTCCAGTTTGGTGGCGTCGAAGGGCTTGCTGGCCTTGTAGACGAAGGACTTGACGTCGTCGTCGTGGGCGTGGTGGTGCGGGTGGTCGCAGTGCTCGCCGTGGGCGTGGTCGTGGCCGCAGTCATGGTCGTGGCCGTGCCCGTGGTCGTGCTTGTGAGCGTGACCATGGCCTTCGGTCAGGAAGTCCGGGTCGATGTCCAGCTTGGCGTTGAGGTTGAAGCCCTTGAGGTCGAAAACCTCTTTGATGGGCACCTCGCCGAAGTGCACGCGCTTTTGCGGTGCACGCGGGTTCATGTGCTTGATGCGGTGTGACAGGGCGTCGACTTGTGCGCCATCGACCAGGTCGGACTTGCTCATGAAGATCAGGTCGGCAAAGCCCACCTGACGGCGCGCTTCCTGGCGGGTGTCGAGTTGCTGGTCGCCGTGCTTGGCGTCCACCAGGGTGACGATGGCATCGAGCAGGTAGTGCTCGGCGATCTCGTCGTCCATGAAGAAAGTCTGGGCCACGGGGCCAGGGTCGGCCAGGCCGGTGGTTTCGATGACCACGCGCTCGAAATTCAGGGTGCCGGCCTTTTTTTGCTTGACCAGGTCGGACAGCGTTTCCCGCAGGTCTTCCCGGATCGTGCAACAGACACAACCGTTGCTCATCTGGACGATGTGCTCTTCGGTGTCGGCCACGAGGATCTCGTTGTCGATGTTTTCTTCGCCGAACTCGTTTTCGATGACGGCGATCTTCTGGCCATGGGCTTCGGTGAGCACGCGCTTGAGCAGGGTGGTCTTGCCGGCGCCCAGGAAGCCGGTGAGGATGGTGACGGGGATCAGGCTCATGGGGCTAGTGTAGGCCGGTTTGGGCCCACCCTGGCGGGTGTCACCAGGGTGCTGACGCCGCCCGGTGTCGATGGGTTATTCTTGCGGCATCCCAACCACGACACCCCTGCCGTGTCCGAACCTTCCCCTAGTCGACCGCCTCGGGTCGACCGGCGTCCCCTTGCGCGGGACCCCCGCAGCCTGTTTGTCCGCCTCGTCGAGTTCATCTCGCCAGGACCGGACTCCACGGCTGAACTCATCCGCACCCTGGCCGAAGCCGAGCACCGCGAGCTGATCGAGCCCGAGTCCCGGGTCATGCTCGAGGGCGTGATCCGCATGGCTGGCATGACGGCTGGCGACGTCATGGTGGCCGTGCGTCGCATGGACATGCTCGACATCGACGCGCCGTACGAGGAGCTGCTGGCGTCCGTCATCGACACGGGTCATTCTCGCTTCCCGGTCTACCAGGACAGCCGCGACAACATCATCGGCCTGCTGATGGCCAAAGACCTGCTCAAGTTGCAGCGCTCGCCGGACTTGAACCTGCGCACGCTGCTGCGGGCGCCTTACTTCGTGCCCGAATCCAAGGGGCTCAACGAGTTGCTGCGTGAATTTCGCTCCAACCGCAGCCACCTGGCCATCGTCATCGACGAGTTCGGCAAGACGGCCGGTCTCATCACCATCGAAGACGTGCTCGAGGAGATCGTCGGCGAGATCGAAGATGAGTTCGACGACGACGACGGCGAGTCGAGCATCTTCACGCTGGCCGATGGCAGCCAGCGGGTGGCGGGCGATGCGCTCATCGCCGATGTGAACGAGGCCTTCCAGGCACAGTTGTCCCAGGACGATTTCGACACGATTGGCGGCCTGGTGGCGCATGAGTTGGGGCGGGTGCCTCGCCGAGGCGAGGTGGTCGAGCTGGGTGGCTTGCGCTTCTCGGTGATGCTGGCCCGTGGTGGTTCCGTGCGTTGGTTCAAGGTGACGCCTGTCTCCGGGCCGGCCGATGCGGCCGAGCATGCCTGAGGTGGCGGGTTCGGTCTTTTTCGGGCAGGCGCGCGATCGGTTGACGGCGTCTCGCTGGTGGCTGGCCCTGCTCTCGGGTGGGCTCCAAGCCCTGGCCTTGTCGCCGTGGGTGGCTGGCTTGCATGCGGCCTTGCCGGCGGTGCTTCAAACGGCTGCAGCGGCTTGGCTGGTGTGCCTGCTGGCCGGGCAAACGAAGGTGCGCGCAGCGGCGTTGGTGGCCTGGCTGCACGCGAGTGTCTGGCTGGTGGGCGCGACGGGTTGGATGTTCGTCAGCCTCCACCACTTTGGTGGCCTGCCTGCCTGGTTGTCGGCGCTGGCGGTGGCCCTGCTTTGCCTGGCGCTGTCGGGCTACATGGCACTTGCCGGGGCCGTGTGGCAACGTTTTCGGTGCGGCTCGCCCTGGCGCGATGCGACGCTGTTCGGCGGGCTTTGGCTGCTGGCCGAGTTGGCGCGGGCGCTGATATTCACCGGCTTTCCCTGGGGGGCCAGTGGCTATGCCTTGATCGACACGCCCTGGGCCCTTCTGGCGCCCTGGGTGGGTGTCTACGGCTTGGGCTGCATCTGGGCCACGTTGGTGGCGTTGGCCGCTCTGGGCGCATTTGGCACGCCCCGGCACACGAAGGCCCGCTGGCTGATGCCCTTGCCCTTGCTGGGCTTGAGCATCGGGCTGGCCGCCTGGTCGCCTGCGCCACACACCCACCCGCATGGGCAACCCTTGAAAGTCGCGTTGCTGCAGAGCAATGTCGCCCAGGACGAAAAGTTCGATGCCCGGATGCTCGGCAACATGCTGGTCTGGCATGGGCAGCAGTTGCAGCAGGTGCAAGCCGACCTGGTGGTGGCGCCCGAAACGGCGATCCCGCTGCTGCCGGAGCAATTGCCCGAGGGCTACTGGGATGGCCTGCGTGCGATGTTCGGGTCAGGCCAAGGGCGCGCAGCGCTGATCGGGATGCCGCTGGGCAGCCTGGAATCGGGCTACACCAACTCGGTGGTGGGGCTGTCGCCGGAGCTGGCTCAGCCATATCGCTACGACAAGCACCACCTGGTGCCATTTGGTGAATTCATCCCGCTGGGCTTTCGCTGGTTCGTCAACATGATGAACATGCCTCTGGGGGACTTTTCTCGCGGCCCGCTCTCGGCACCATCCTTCGTGGTCAAGGGGCAGCGCGTTGGCCCCAACATCTGCTACGAGGACTTGTTTGGCGAGGAGCTTGCGAGTCGTTTCGTGCACGCGGAAACTGCCCCGACGATGCTCGCCAACGTGAGCAACCTGGCCTGGTTCGGTGACACGGTGGCCATCCATCAGCACCTGCAGATCGCGCGCATGCGCTCGCTGGAATTCCAGGTCCCGACCATTCGATCGACCAACACGGGGGCGACCGTTGTCATCGATCACCTGGGACGCGTCGTGCAACGCATGCCAGGGCAGACGCGTGGCGTGCTGTTGGCCGAAGTGCAGGGGCAAGCCGGCGTGACGCCATACGCCGCATGGGCGGGCCGGGCGGGGCTTTGGCCGCTCGTGGTGTTGGGTTTGCTGGTGGTGGTGTGGCGGGCGTGGCCCGCCCTGCGTTGCCGCCCCTGAGTGCAATGTGGCGCGCACCGAGTGCGCGGCGCCAACGATCTTCTTCACTAGAATCGGGGGTTTGGCTTTTCGCGTTCGCGCTGCCCAAGTCATGGGCGCGGTTTGCGTCATCCCCACACTGGTTGCTTGCGCAGGTCATGCCTGGGCGTGCAGCCCACAAGGTTTCAACATGCTGACCTTCCAGCAACTCATCCTCCGTTTGCAAAGCTACTGGGACGCCCAGGGCTGCGCGCTGCTGCAACCGTACGACATGGAAGTGGGCGCCGGCACCAGTCACACCGCCACCTTCCTGCGCGCCCTGGGCCCGGAGCCCTGGAAGGCCGCCTACGTGCAGCCCAGCCGTCGCCCGAAAGACGGCCGCTATGGCGAGAACCCCAACCGCCTGCAGCACTACTACCAGTACCAGGTGGTGCTCAAGCCCGCACCGGCCAACATCCTGGAGCTCTACCTGGGCTCGCTCGAAGCCCTGGGCTTTGACCTCAAGAAAAACGACATCCGCTTCGTCGAAGACGACTGGGAGAACCCCACACTGGGCGCCTGGGGCCTGGGCTGGGAGGTCTGGCTCAACGGCATGGAGGTGACGCAGTTCACCTACTTCCAGCAGGTCGGCGGCATCGATTGCAAGCCCATCACCGGCGAGATCACCTATGGTCTGGAGCGCCTGGCCATGTACCTGCAGGGCGTGGAAAGCGTGTACGACCTGGTCTATTCCAAGGACCCGGCTGGCAACGTCGTGAAGTACGGCGACGTGTTCCACCAGAACGAGGTCGAGCAGTCGACCTACAACTTCGAGCACAGCAACGTCGAGTTCCTGCTGGGTGCGTTCACCAATTACGAAACGCAGGCCCAGTACCTGATGACGCAGCAGCTGGCCCTGCCGGCTTACGAGCAGGTGCTCAAGGCCGCGCACACCTTCAACCTGCTGGACGCGCGTGGTGCCATCTCGGTGACCGAGCGCGCCGCCTACATCGGCCGCATCCGCAACCTGGCGCGCAGCGTGGCCGCGGCCTACCTCGACAGCCGTGCCCGCCTGGGCTTCCCGATGGCCCCAAAGGCCTGGGCCGACGAGGTCATCGAGCAACTGAACAACAAGAAGGCGGCTTAAAGCATGTCCGACACCCGCACCGCCAACCTGCTGGTTGAACTCTTCGTCGAAGAGCTGCCCCCGAAGGCACTCAAGAAACTGGGCGAGTCCTTCGCCTCCGTGCTGGCCGATGGCCTCAAGGCTCAGGGCCTGGCCTCGGCCGATGCCGCCGTCACGCCCTACGCCTCGCCGCGCCGCCTGGCTGTTCACGTGACGGGTGTGGTCGGCAAGGCCGCCGACCAGCCCGTGCAGCACAAGCTCATGCCCGTGACCGTGGGCCTCGACGCCAGCGGTCAGGCCACGCCCGCGCTGCTCAAGAAACTGGCTTCACTCGGCCTGGGCGTCGAGGTCGTGCCTTCGCTCAAGCGCCAACCCGATGGCAAGGCCGAGGCCCTGTTCCTCGACACGGTCAAGGCCGGTGCTTCGCTGACCGAAGGTCTGCAAAAAGCGCTCGATGAATCGCTGGCCAAGCTGCCGATCCCCAAGGTCATGACCTACCAGCTGGAGCAAGGCGATGGCGCCGGCTTCCAGCCAGGCTGGACCAGCGTGAACTTCGTTCGCCCTGCGCATGGCCTGGTGGCCCTGCATGGCGACCAGGTTGTGCCGGTGCAGACCTTGGGGCTGAAGGCCGCACGCGAAACCCATGGTCACCGCTTCGAGGCCAAGGTCTCGCCCGTGGTGCTGCGCGACGCCGACAGCTACGCCGCACAACTGCGCGACGAAGGCTCCGTGATCGCCAGCTTCACCGAGCGCCGTGCCGAAATCGCCTCGCAACTGAAGTCGGCCGCGGGCCGCGCCGGCAACCACCTCAAGCCGATTGAAGACGAGGCCCTGCTCGACGAGGTCACCGCGCTGGTCGAGCGCCCCAATGTGCTGATCGGTCGCTTCGAAGAAGCCTTCCTGGCCGTGCCGCAGGAGTGCCTCATCCTCACGATGAAGGCCAACCAGAAGTACTTCCCGCTGCTCGACGCCGACGGCAAGCTGACCCACCAGTTCCTGGTGGTCAGCAACATCCATCCGTCCGACCCGAGCGCGATCATCGAAGGCAACGAGCGCGTGGTGCGCCCGCGCCTGGCCGATGCCAAGTTCTTCTTCGACCAGGACCGCAAGAAGACGCTGGCATCGCGTGTGCCGGGCCTGGCCAAGGTCGTTTACCACGGCAAGCTGGGCACCCAGGGCGAGCGCGCCGAGCGCGTGCGCGCCATCGCCCACGCCGTGGTCAACCAGCTCAGCCTGCACACCGTTCCGTTCTCGGTCGACGACCAGGACCACTTCAAGGTGCTCGACAGCAAGGCCCAGGAAGCCGCGTTGCTGGCCAAGACCGACCTGCTGACCGACATGGTCGGCGAGTTCCCCGAGCTGCAAGGCATCATGGGTGGCTATTACGCCCGCCACGAAGGCCTGCGCGACGGCGTGGCCATCGCCATCGAAGACCACTACAAGCCGCGCTTCGCGGGTGACAGCCTGCCGCGCAACCACACCGGCACCGTGTTGGCCCTGGCCGACAAGCTCGAGACCCTGGTGGGCCTGTTCGGCATCGGCCAGTTGCCCACCGGCGACAAGGACCCGTTTGCGCTGCGCCGCCACGCGCTGGGCGTGATCCGCCTGCTCATCGAGAAGAACCTGCCGCTGTCGCTGCCCGAGCTGTTCGACGCAGCCGCCGCCCCGTTTGGCGAGCTGATCAACAAGCCGACCGAAGCCCTGCTGGGCTTCTTCGCCGACCGCCTGGCCGTGTCCCTGCGCGAGCAGGGCTACAGTGCCCAGGAGGTCGACGCCGTGCTGGCCCTTCAGCCAGCCCGCCTGGGCGACGTGCCGCGCCGCCTGGCTGCTGTGCGTGCGTTCGTTGCGCTGCCCGAGGCCGCTTCGCTGGCCGCGGCCAACAAGCGAGTCAGCAACATCCTGAAAAAGGTGGAAGGCGACGTCGAGGCCAAGGTCGACGCCGTGCTGTTCAAGGAGGCTGCAGAAGGCGCCCTGTACGAAGCCCTGCAAGCCGTGGCTCCGAAAGCCCAAGCGGCTTTTGAGCAAGGCGACTACACTGGGTCCCTGCAAGCGCTGGCGGCCCTCAAGGCCCCGGTGGACGCTTTCTTCGACGGGGTCATGGTCAACGCCGAGGACCCCGCCCTGAAAGCCAACCGCCTGGGCCTGCTGGCCACCCTGCATGCTGCGATGAACCAAGTTGCCGACCTGTCCCGACTGGCTGCCTGATCCACACACATGCTGTCTCGTCCCCACCCTGGTGAGGCCATCAAGCTGGTCATCGTTGACCGCGATGGCACCATCAACCATGAGCGCGAGGACTACATCAAGTCCGCCGACGAGTGGGTGCCCCTGCCTGGGGCCCTGGAGGCCATCGCCCGCCTGAATCACGCAGGCTGGCATGTGGTCGTGGCCACCAACCAGTCCGGCATCGGTCGGGGCCTGTTCGACATGGTCTCGCTCAATGCCATGCACGCCAAGATGAACCACATGCTGGCGCGCGTGGGCGGGCGGGTGGAAGCGGTGTTCTTCTGTCCGCACACCCCTGAAGACCATTGCACTTGCCGCAAGCCTTCGCCAGGGCTGTTTCAAATGATCGGCCAGCGTTTTGGTTGTGACCTGGCTGGCGTGCCCATGGTCGGTGATCTGCCTCGTGATGTGCTGGCTGCCCAGTCTGTGGGCTGCGAGCCTCACCTGGTTCGCACCGGCCAGGCTGCCACCATGAGCGAGGCGGAACTGCAAGATTTGCGTCGCCGGGTGCCTGACCTGACGATCCACCCTGATCTGTCTGCTTTCGCCGACTTCATCGTCCTGCGAGACCGGCGTGCCCACGGAGACGATGCGCCCGTGGCCACCCACATGGGAGAGTTGACTTGAGTTCGATGCCCGCTGCGCAGCAGTTGCAGCTCTGGGATGACGAGGCGCCCGCCGAGGGGCTCGCAGGCGACTCAGACCGATTGGGCCACCAGGCCGCCAACCACTGTGCCGAAGCCCGCGCCAGCGTGCCAGAGGCGGCCCTGCTTGGCAGCTTGCCGGTGTTTCGCCACCCTCGCGCGGTGCGTGAAATTCGCCTGGGCAAAGCCCTGGTGGGTTATGAATGCACCCGAGTGCAGCGGCGCAGCATTGGCATGGTCGTCAGCGACGAGGGCTTGTCTGTGCGGGCACCCAGCTGGGTGTCCTGGGCGGACATCGAGGTCGCCTTGCGTGCCAAAGAGCGCTGGATCTGCAACAAGCTGGTTGACCAACGGGAGCGCGCACGCCGCCAGGTGTCGGCGCAGATCGACTGGAGAGCCGGCTGCCAACTGCCCTTCATGGGTGAGCCGGTCACCGTCATCCTCGATCCGACGCAAACCGGGGCGCGCTTTCAGCCCGCGTCGCTCGATGCCGCGCCCTGCCGCCACACGCTCAGATTGGGCCTGCCTCACGATGCGGTGGGCACGCAGATCCGCGATGCCGCCGAGGCGTGGCTGCAGCGTGAAGCCCGGATGCTGTTTGCCGAACGCGCGGAGCACTACGCTCGCAAGCTGGGTGTGGTCGTCAAGCGTGTGAGCCTGTCGTCTGCGCGCACGCGCTGGGGCAGCGCCAGCGCCGACGGCTCCATCCGCCTGCACTGGCGGCTGATGCACTTCAGCCTGGACATCATCGACTACGTCGTGGCGCACGAGCTGGCCCACCTGCGCGAGATGAATCACAGCCCCGCTTTCTGGGATGTGGTGCGCTCCATCCTGCCGGAGTACGAGCCCGCACGCGATCACCTGCGTCGGGTGGTCATACCCGAGTGATCGAGCCGGGCCGCCGGGCTGTGCGCCCGTGCGTGCGCTGCTTCAGCGCGCTGCAAAGCGCCAGACGCCCGCCTGGTCCTGTTTTCGGCTGAGCTCCCCTCGGTGCCACAGGTGGTTGAGGTGAGCGATTGCCTCGCCCATGGCGAAGGTGGTCTGGTGCAGATCGAGTGGGCGTTTGAACAGCACCGGCAACATGTCTGCAGCCGAGGAGGGGGCTTGCGTGCAGGCTTGCATCACCTCTGCCAGGCGGTCCTCGTGGTGCCGCTCAAGCTGACGGATGCGCGCATGGATGCCCGTGAAAGGGCGCCCGTGTGAGGGCAATGCCAGGGTGTCGGCAGGCAGCGCCAGCATCTCTTTGATCGAGTCGAGGAACAAGCCCAGTGGGTCGCCCTCGGGCTCCATCTCGTAGACGCTGATGTTGGTTGAAATCGATGGCAGCAGCATGTCGCCCGAAATCAGCAACCCATCGCGCTCGCTGTGCAACGCGATGTGCTCCGGGCTGTGTCCGTATCCGGCTATGCATCGCCAGCGCCGATCCCCGATGTCGATCTGCATGCCGTTGATCAACCGGTGGTGCGCACGCGGCACCTTGGGCACCAGGGCGCGGTAGTAGCCGTTGCGCTCCCGGATCTTGGCGAGATCTTCTGCGCGGTGCAGGCCGTGGCTGGCAAAAAAGATGGCCGCGCGCTCTCCGCCTTGGGAGGAGGTGGCCTCGCAAGCCTGCAAGGCTGCCAGGTGATCGGTGGCGCTCATCCAAAGGCGCGCGGGCTGGCCTGGTGCGCTGAACTGCTCGATCAACCAGTCCGCATTGCCCACGTGGTCGGGGTGCATGTGGGTCACCAGCATGCGCCGCAGAGGAGCGCTGGCCAGCGGGCCTTGCCACAGCGCCTGCCAAGCCTGGCGGATCGGCTCGGAGGCGATGCCCGCGTCCACCACCATCCAGCCCGATTGTCCGGGCACCGCATCGTCCAGCACCCACAGGTTGATGTGGTTGAGCGCGAAGGGCAGGGGCATGCGCAGCCATTGCAGTCCCGGGCGAAGCGTCATCAGCTCGCCTGTTGGCGGCAGGGTGTCGCCCCAGGGGTAGGCGATCGGGGCGTCAGTCGGGGGCAGGTGGTTGCTCAGGCTCATTCGGTCGATTGTGCCCCGGCGTCGCGGTCAGCTTGCCTCACCCGCAGGCTTGTCTACACTGCGGGTCATGAGCGATCAGCATTCCCTTCCCCATCTTTTCGACAGCAACCGTGCCTGGGCCCGAGACATCGAGCAGCGCACCCCGGGTTTTTTCAGCCGCCTGCAGAAGCAGCAGTCGCCTCAATACCTCTGGATTGGCTGCAGCGACAGCCGCGTGCCGGCCAACGAAATCTGTGGCTTGCTGCCAGGCGAGCTGTTCGTGCACCGCAACGTGGCCAACGTGGTCGTGCACACCGACCTCAACTGCCTGTCGGTGATGGAGTTCGCCATCGACTCGCTCAAGGTCAAGCACATCATGGTCGTGGGTCACTATGGCTGCAGCGGCGTCAACGCCGCCATGAACGACATCCGCATTGGTTTGGCCGACAACTGGTTGCGCCACGTCAAAGATGTTCGCAACTCACACCAGGAGTGGCTGCAAACTGTGCCGGATGGGCCAGCGAGGCTCAACGCCCTGTGTGAGCTCAACGTGCTGGCGCAATGCCGAAACGTTTGTGAAACCACCGTGGTGCAGGACGCCTGGCAGCGAGGACAGGAGGTGGTCATCCATGGCTGGGTATACGGCTTGCATAATGGTCTGATCAACGATTTGCGCATGACCGTTGCATCCTCAGATCAGGTGCAGGCCGTGTTTGATAAAGCACTGTCCAGCCTGCAGCAACGCCACACGCAGATCGTACCTGCCACCCCCACCGAGTCACGCTGATGACGATGTTCCCGCAACAACTCACCGACTCCCGGGTCTTCGAGATCGCTCGCGCCCTGCTGGATGGCTTCGATCGCCACTACAAGATCTTCTCCGAGACCACGGCCCAGGCCAAGAAGCGTTTCGAGGAGGCCGACTGGCACGGGCAGCAAACCGCGCAGCGCGTTCGCATCGAGTTCTACGACCTGCGTGTGGAGGAGTCGGTCGAGCGGCTGGAGCAGGACTTTGGCGCCAGCACCTTGCCCATGGAGGTCTGGCACCAGATCAAGCTGTTCTACATCGGTCTGCTGACCGGTCACAAGCAACCGGAGCTGGCCGAGACCTTCTTCAACTCGGTCACCATCAAGATCCTGCACCGCAAGTACTACCGCAACGACTTCATCTTCGTGCGACCAGCGGTGTCCACCGAGTACATCGACGACGAAGACGAGGGCACTGGCGGCACCTTCCGCGCTTACTACCCCACGCGCGAAAACCTGCGCCAGATGCTCAAGACCATCGTCGAGAGCTATGAGCTCGAACTCGCTTTCGACGACCTAGACCGAGACATCGGCTTCGTCTACGAGGCCTTGCTTGAGCAGGTTGGCTCCGTGCGCCTGCGCACCAATTTCCAGATTCAGGTCCTCAACTCCCTGTTCTTCCGCAACAAGGGGGCCTACATCGTGGGCAAGGTGGTCAACGGTTTCCGCAGCCTGCCATTTGCCATCCCCATCCTGCATAACTCCAAGAGCCGCCTCTACATCGATGCGGCGCTCTTCGGCGAAGACGACCTGCTGGCATTGTTCAGCTTCGCGCGCGCCTACTTCATGGTCTACATGCCGGTGCCATCGGCCTACGTGCAGTTCCTGCGCACGCTGATGCCGCGCAAGCCCCGTGGGGAGCTGTACAGCGCCATCGGTCTGCAAAAGCACGGCAAGAACCTGTTCTACCGCGACTTCCTCTTCCACCTGCGCCACTCCAGCGACAAGTTCCGCATCGCGCCGGGTATCAAGGGCATGGTGATGCTGGTGTTCGACCTGCCGTCCTACCCCTTCGTCTTCAAGGTCATCAAGGACTACTTCCCTCCGCAGAAGGAAACCACCCGCGAAGGCATCATGAGCAAGTACCTGCTCGTGAAACACCACGACCGCGTGGGGCGCATGGCCGACTCGCTGGAGTTCACCAACGTGGCCTTCCCGCGCAATCGCTTCGACGACGAGTTGATCGAAGAGCTCAAGAAGTTCGCGCCCAGCGTGATGGAAGAAGACGAGGACGGCCAGGTGCTGATCCTCAAGCACCTCTACATCGAGCGCCGCATGGTGCCGCTCAACATCTACATCCAGGAAGCCGAAGGCGAGTCGCTCGAGCATGCCGTCATCGAGTACGGCAATGCTTTGAAGGACCTGGTGGCTGCCAACATCTTCCCTGGCGACATGCTGTGGAAGAACTTCGGCGTCACGCGCAACGGCAAGGTCGTGTTCTACGACTACGACGAGATCGAGTACGTCACCGACTGCAACTTCCGCAAGGTGCCCGAGCCGCGCAACGAAGAGGAAGAGATGTCAGGCGAGATCTGGTACTCGGTCGGCCCGCACGATGTGTTCCCGGAGACTTTTGGGCCATTCCTGCTGGGCGATCCGCGCGTCAGGCACATCTTCATGCAGCACCACGCGGATTTGCTGGACCCCGGATTCTGGCAAGAGCGCAAGGAGCGCATCCAGGCTGGCTACGTGCACGACGTCTTCCCGTACGACCGCTCCCGCCGATTCATTCACCAGATCCAGCCGAACCTCGCTCTGGAAGGCTCTGCCGAGATCGCACCGGTCGAAGAGCCAGTGGAGGTGCAGCCGCTTGGTCCGAAGGTGCACGATCAGGGGCGGCTCACCGGCTTCACCAGTGGTGATGCCGGATCCGGTGACTGATCACCACAGCTGCCACCAGGGCTTTTTGGATTTGTCGGAGGTGATGCCTCCGGCCATGCCTGCGGACAGGAACTCGCTGTTCGGGAAGCTCTGGCGCAGCACCCGCAAGGTGTCGTCACGCAATGGCACCAGGCCCAGCTTGTCGTAAGCCTGCGCCATGATGAAAAGGCCTTCCTCTACCGCAGGCGACTGGCTGTATTCCTTGACGGCCTGCTGGGCGCGGTTGGCCGCAGCCAGGTAGGCGCCACGGCGCAGGTAGTAGCGGGCAACGTGGACCTCGCCTGCGGCCAGCGAGTTCACCACGTGGTTCATGCGCAGGCGCGCGTCTTCGGCGTAGCGCGATTGCGGGAAGCGCTCGACCACCTGCTTGAACGACTCGTAGGCATCGCGCGAGGCTTGCTGGTCTCGCTCGGCCAGGTCCTGCCGAGACAGCTTGCCGAACAGGCCCAGGTTCTCGTTGAAGTTCACCAAACCTTGCAGGTAAAAAGCGTAGTCCAGCGCCGGGCTGGTGGGGTGCAACCGGATGAACCGCTCGAGCTTGGCCAGAGCCTGCGCCTTCTCTCCAGTGCGGAAGTAGGCATAGGCCAGGTCGATCTGGGCTTGTTGAGACAAAAGGGTGCCAGAAGCTCGGGCTTCGACCTTTTCAAGCTTCTTGATCGCCAGCTCGAAGTTGCCTTCGGCTGCGTCGTCCTTGGCGTCTGCGTACAATTTGTCGGATGCGATGTTGGCGAACTCGTCCTGGGGCGTCGAGCCACAGGCCACCAACATCACGCTCATGCACATCGCCAGGAAGGCGGCCAGCAAGCCTCGAGAGGATTCGGTCATCGGGGTCTTCGGGTTGGTCTTGAGCAGTTTCACGTTGTGTCAGGGGCGGTTTGTGCCGCCTTCAATCCCGCCTTGCAGCGCCAGAGTGCGCAGTATAGAAGCTAGTCGCCCACGCTCTCCATGTCTCGACGTCGTTCCGCATCCTCCGTTGCCTCCAGGGGCCCGTCTCAGACCGAGTCGGGTATTGACCTGGGTGACGACATCCTTGATGACGAAGAGGAATCAGAGGAGGGTGGGGCCCCGCAGAATCAACTCGCCGATGAGCCGCAGCCGACGGGTAGCAGGCAACTCCGGGTGGCTGCCGAATCCCATGGGCAGCGCCTGGATGCCTGGTTGAGCGGTTGCATTCCCGCCTATTCCCGCAGCCACCTCAAGGGTCTGATCGAGGCAGGGGCGGTGCAGGTGGCGGGCCAAGTGGTCACGTCGGCTTCACGCAAGGTTGCGCAAGGGCAGGTCGTCGACATCGTCCTCAGGGCCACGGCCCAGAGCCAGGCCTTCGTTGCCGAGGCCATGGCTTTGCCCATCGTTTTCGAGGACGAGCACTTGCTGGTGGTCGACAAGCCTGCTGGCCTGGTGGTTCATCCAGCGGCGGGGAACTGGTCGGGCACGCTGATGAACGGCCTGCTGGCGCACCACGCACAAGCTTCGAGCCTGCCTAGGGCGGGGATCGTGCACCGGCTGGACAAGGACACCAGCGGCCTCATGGTGGTGGGCAAGACGCTGGAGGCCGTGACGGCGCTGAGCCGCGCCATCGCGGCGCGTGATGTCAAACGCCAGTACCTGGCGCTGGCGCACGGCCAGGTGCCCGAAGCGGTGAGCATTGCCTCGTCGATCGGTCGCGACCCGGTCACCCGCGTGCGCATGGCGGTGGTGCCTTCCGGCAAGCCAGCTCGAACCGATGTGCAGCGGCTCCTGTGTGGGCAGGTTCAGCCCGTGCTGGCTGGGCGGCACGATGACGACCGCCCTGCGCGATGGGTCAGCGGTGTGTTGTGCACGCTGCACACCGGCCGCACGCACCAGATTCGGGTGCACCTGAGCAGTCGCCGTCACCCGTTGGTGGCCGACACGCTTTACGGCGGCGCCCCTTTGCTCGGGATGGCCCGGCAGGCTTTGCACGCCGCGCGCCTGGGTTTCGCTCACCCCCATACCGGTCAAGCCATGCAATTCGAAGCGCCGTTGCCAGCTGACATGGCCGCCGCCTGGGCTGAGCTCGAGGGCGCGCCGAAATGACGGGCTCGCAAGCTAGATCTCAAACTGGTGTATAGTGGTTCAACCACGACAGGTTCCTGTCATGACATGGCTGATTTGCCTGCTGTGTCGGACGGGCCAATCCGGCAGACGCAGGTTGCGTCAGCGAGGGTCGCCCGCCATTCGCCTACCAGGCACCCCCTGATTTTGATTTGATCGCAGGCCGTTGAGCGGCCGAACTCAAACAGCGCTTTGCCATCGGCTTGCCCGTTTTGCGCTCTTTTGCGCAAAGCTGAACAAGTGGTTGCTCCAGCGTGCTGTGGCACAGCCCAATGCTGCCCTGAGGCCGCCGCGATGCGGTCGGCAGTTCACATCGCAAAGATGGACATCCTTGAAACGCCGGATGCGATACGCATCCTTGAAGCCGCGCTCCTGTGCTCGCACCAGCCCATGTCGCTGCGCGAGATGCGGCAGCTTTTCGACGACACGGTCTCCGCCGATGGTGTGCTGGCCATGTTGGGGGGCATCCGTGAGCAATGGTCGGGGCGCGGGGTTGAATTGGTCGAGGTGGGAACCGGCTGGCGTTTTCAAACCCGCCCGGACGTCCAGGCTCACCTGGATCGCCTGACTCCCGAAAAACCGCCGAAGTACTCGCGGGCCACGCTCGAGACGCTGGCCATCGTTGCCTACAAGCAACCCGTGACCCGGGGCGACATCGAAGACATCCGTGGTGTGACGGTGAGCTCGCACATCGTCAAGCAACTCGAAGACCGAGGCTGGGTCGAGGTCATCGGGCATCGCGATGCGCCGGGGCGTCCCGCGCTGTTCGCGACCACCCGCCAGTTCCTGGACGACATGGGCCTGTCCTCCCTGGCTCAGTTGCCGACGCTGGACGGTCTGCCGGTCAGTCAGGCCCTGCTGCCCGGTCTGGACCCCGAGTCCGAGTCCGCCCCTGCCTCTGTGGAGGTCGCCGCCAGCGAGTTGGCGCCTCCTGACACCATCGAACCCTTTTCCCCCTCCCCATGACCACCGACTCCCTGCCCATGCCTGACGCACAAGACAGCGCACCCGCCTCTGAAGAGGCGGTCAAACCCAAACGTGCACGCCGCACCAAGGCTGCGGAGGTCGCTGAGGCGACCCCTGAGCAAGTCGCCGCAGCAGCGGTGCCTGTCGGTGATGCCGAGTCGCCCAAGCGCGCGCCTCGGCGTCGCAAGGCTGACGCAGAAGTGCCCGACACCGCTGAAGCGGCTCCGAGCGACCAGTTGGTGGCAAAGGAGCCGGCTGCTCCGGCGCGCAAACGCGCCCCTCGCCGCAAGGCGGTCGAGGAGGTTTCCGGAGTGCCAGCGGGTGAGTCGGCGCAGGACGCCTTGCCCCCCGAGGTGGCGTCGGAGTCTGCGCTTGTCTCGATCCGTGATGACGTGGCGGGCGACGCTCCGGTGGGCGTCTCGGGTTCCGACGAGGGTGGCGCCGAAGGGCGTGAAGACCGCGAGAGCCGCTCGGGTCGTGGTGATCGCCGCCGTCGCAACCGGGATCGCGATCGCGGCCCGCGCCTGGACGGTGGCATCCAGCAAGCTGGCGAGGGTGCTGATTCGGGTGAGGGTGAGGCGGCGCTTGCCGAAGGCGAAGACGACGGAACGGAATTGCGCCTGAATCGCCGCGCGGCCATGGCCGAGCAGCAGGCCAGCGAGGTGTTTGCAGAGTTGCTGTCGGGCGAATTCGACCAGGCGCACGAGGAAGAGGCGGAGGGCGTTGAAGCCGACCCGTCCGGTCCTTACAAACGCGTTCTGCGCCCAGAGCCGGATGCCCCCAAGCTCCAAAAGGTGTTGGCCCAGTCGGGGGTGGGTTCGCGCCGCGACATCGAAAAGATGATCGAAGAGGGGCGCATCGAGGTCAACGATCAAGTCGCTCACGTCGGTCAGCGTATTTCGCATGGCGACCGCGTCAAGGTGGCTGGCAAGCCGATCAAGGTGCGCATTGCGCCGCCAGCGGCCCGCATCCTGGCCTACCACAAACCGGTGGGCGAGGTCGTCACCCACGACGATCCACAAGGCCGCCCGACGGTGTTCCGTCGCCTGCCTCGCTTGCAAAACGGCAAGTGGATGTCGGTGGGCCGCCTGGACCTCAACACCGAAGGTCTTCTGCTGTTCACCAACTCGGGCGAGCTGGCCAACCAGCTCATGCACCCCCGCTTCGGCGTGGAGCGCGAGTACGCTGTGCGCGTGCTGGGCACCTTGGACGAGCCTTCGCGCGAGCGCCTGCTCACCGGGGTGGAGATCGAAGGTCAAGCGGCCTCTTTCGTGTCCATCAGCAAGAGCCAAGGTGAGGGCGTCAACCAGTGGTATCGAGTCGTCATCACCGAAGGGCGCAATCGCGAAGTTCGCAAGCTGTTCGACGCCGTTGGTTTGACCGTCAATCGCCTGATTCGCGTTCGATACGGTGCCATCGTGTTGCCGCATGGCTTGCGCCGTGGTGTTTGGGCTGAGCTTGGCGAGTCGGATGTGCGTGCCGTGAAGTCGCTTGCCGGCATGGACCGTCAAGATCAGGACCGCGGTGGCAACGGCAGGGGCAAGCCCCAGGGGCAGCAGGGTCAGGGTCAGCACAAGAGTCAGCAAGGCCAGCGTGGTGGGCAGCAAGGTGGCCAACATCAGCAGGGGCAGCAGGGCCAGCGTGGCGGCAAGCAAGGCCGTGGCAACGGGCAGCACGCCAACAACCAGGGTGGCCGTCCTCAGCAGGGGCAGGGCCCCCAAGGTGGTCATCAACAAGGGCAGCGCCCTCCGCGCAGTCACGGGGCCGACCGCGCGCCACAGGGGCCGCACGATCACGACGAAGACGATCATTTCGGGCCCATCCCCAACCCGCTGGAGCAGACCTTCGATCGCCGTTTTGTCAAGAGCGGCTCCAAGCGCATCACCTCCGGTTTTGGTCGCCCTGACCAGGATCAGGGTGGCCAGCAGGGCGGTGGCAAGCAGCAAAAGGGTCCGCGTCAGCCTGACCCCATGCAGACTTCCGTGGGCTACATCGGGGCCGATGCCTATTTCGGTGGTGGTCGCGGCAACCGGGGCGGTGGCGGCGGCGGTGGTCGTCGCGGTCGCCGTTGATCGCACACCCGCAGGTCGGGTGCGTGGATCATGGGCTGCGCGCCTGTGATTGACGCATTCGAGCAGTACAATCTAGGGTTTTGCCCTTATCAGTTGAACCTGGAGAAACCATGGCCATCGAACGCACCCTCTCGATCATCAAGCCCGACGCCGTTGCCAAGAATGTCATCGGCCAAATCATCGCCCGCTTCGAAGGCGCCGGCCTGAAGGTCGCCGCTGCCAAGCTGGTGCAACTGTCGCGCGCTGAAGCCGAGCAGTTCTACGCTGTCCACAAGGAGCGTCCTTTCTTCAAGGACCTGGTCGACTTCATGATCTCCGGCCCCGTGTTCGTGCAAGTGCTCGAAGGCGAAGGCGCCATCCTGAAGAACCGCGACCTGATGGGCGCCACCGACCCCAAGAAGGCTGCGGCTGGCACCATCCGCGCTGACTTCGCCGAGTCGATCGACGCCAACGCAGTGCACGGCTCCGACGCCGCCGAAACCGCCGCCGTCGAAGTCGCCTTCTTCTTCCCCGGCCTGAACGTCTACAGCCGCTGAGCGGTTGCAACGCCCGCCCGCTGTCCTGTCATCGAGTGGTTCCCATGACCGATCGTGTCAACCTGCTTGATTTCGACCTGGACGGCCTGGCGGCGTTCTGCGAACAACTGGGTGAAAAGCGCTTTCGCGCCACCCAGCTGTTCCGCTGGATCCATCAAAAAGGCGCATCCGATTTCGATCAGATGTCTGACCTCGCCAAGTCCCTGCGCGGCAAGTTGCAGGGCAAGGCCGTCATTGAAAGCCTGAGCGTCATCAGCGAGCACGTGTCGTCCGACGGCACCGTCAAGTGGCTCTTCGATGTCGGGCAGGGCAACGCGGTCGAAAGCGTCTTCATCCCGGAAGATGACCGTGGCACCTTGTGCGTGTCTTCCCAGGCCGGTTGCGCCGTGGGTTGTCGTTTCTGCTCGACCGGGCACCAGGGTTTCAGCCGCAACCTGAGCACGGGGGAAATCATTGCCCAGCTCTGGTTCGCGGAACACACGCTGCGCAAGCGCTTCAACACCACCGAACGTGTCATCAGCAACGTCGTCATGATGGGCATGGGCGAGCCGCTGCAAAACTACGCAGCGTTGGTTCCAGCCTTGAAGACCATGCTGGACGACCACGGCTATGGCCTGTCGCGTCGCCGTGTCACGGTCTCCACCTCGGGTGTGGTGCCGATGATCGAGCGCCTGCAGCGCGATTGCCCGGTGGCTCTGGCCGTTTCCTTGCACGCATCCAACGATGCCCTGCGCGATCAGCTTGTGCCGCTGAATCGCAAGTACCCCATTGATGAATTGCTGGCTGCCTGCAAAGGCTACCTGGCGGATGCGCCGCGCGATTTCATCACCTTTGAATACTGCATGCTCGACGGCGTCAACGACAGCGACGAGCACGCACGTGAACTGATCGCCCTGGTGCGCGATCGCTTGCATTGCAAGTTCAACCTGATCCCTTTCAACCCGTTCCCGGCGTCCGGGCTGCATCGTTCCAAAAACGAGCGTGTGCAGGCTTTTGCGCGCATCCTGGCCGATGCCGGCATCGTTACCACCGTCCGCAAAACCCGTGGTGACGACATCGATGCGGCGTGCGGCCAGCTGGCCGGCGAGGTGCAGGACCGCACGCGCGCAGAGCAGCGCATGTTGCGCCAGCCTGTCGTGGTGCATCCCGTTGCCGTGTCTTCGTCCCCCAACAAACCCCAGGGGCGATGAGCCGCGGCCAGCCTCGCTCGCGCCTAAACTGTGCGTCCTGAAGGAGACCGCTGCATGACGAAGACGAGTTCAGTGTGGAGGGCCAATGGCCTGTCCGCCTGTCTGCTGCTGATGAGCTTGCTGGGGCTGCATGGTTGCGCTGGCCAGATGCCCGCAGCGCCCCGCGATGGCCAGGACATCGTCACCGCATCCGATGAGGGCGATCTGCGTCGCCGTGCACGCATCCGACTGGAGCTGGCGTCCACCTACTACAGCCAGGGGCAGTTCACCACCGCCCTGGATGAGCTCAAGCAAGCCATCGCCATCGACCCGCGCCTGCCAGCCGCGCATGAGATGCGGGCTCTGATTTATGACGCGATGGGCGATGCCACCCGTGCCGATGAGAGCTTCCGTCAAGCCCTGGCCGTGGACCCGAACAACGGTAGCGTGCTTCACAACAACGCCTGGTCGCTGTGTCGTCGTGGGCAGTACCAGGCCGCGGATGCCTTGTTCGCGCGTGCGGCTGCGCTGCCGCAGTCCGGACTTGGCTCCAAGACCTTGCTGGCCCGCGGCGTCTGCCAGCAGCGCGCCGGCGACCTGAAGGCCGCCGAAATCACCTTGCTGCAGGCTTACGAGCTCGACCCGAGCAGCCCGGCAACGGCCTTCAACCTGGCGTCTGTGTTGCTGAAGGAAGGTGAACTCGATCGAGCACGCTTCTACATCCGCCGCGTCAACAACGTTCCCTCCCAGGTGACGGCGGAGTCACTTTGGTTGGCCGCGAGGGTGGAGCACCGCCTTGGCAACTTCAACGGTCGCGACGACCTGGCCGAGCAGTTGCGCCGCCGCTTCACCGGCACCCGCGAGGCCACGGCACTGGAACTGGGGCGATTCGATGAGTGAGAGCCCGTCGCCCTTTGGCTTGAGCGTTCCGGACGCCAGTGCACGCGCGCCGGGTGAGGTCTTGCGTGCTGCCCGCGAGGCTCAGGGCTTGAGCCTTGATCACTTGGCTGCAACGCTCAAAGTCACGCCGGCCAAATTGGCGGCTCTCGAGGAGGGGCGCCTCGACCAATTGCCGGATGCCAGCTTCGCGCGCGCACTGGCCCAGACGGTGTGCCGCGTCCTCAAAATCGATCCGACAGCGGTGCTGGCTGGGTTGCCGGCCGCCCGCGTGGCACCCTTGGCTGGAGACAAGCCTGCTCTGAATCAGCCGTTCAAGGAAACGCGACTGGCGCCCAAGATGTTCGAAGGTGGCGGTGCTGGAGGTTGGTCGCGCTTGCTGCGCCCACAATGGCTGGCGCCAATGCTGCTGCTGCTGGCGGCTGCGGTCATCTACTCGTTGCCCGAGTCGTTCGAGTGGCCCCGCTGGCAGGGTGCGAGCCATCCTGTCGGCGCCGACTCGCAGGCATCGGCCCCAGAGCAAACAGCGGATGGCGTCTTGTCCCAGCCGGCTGCGTCGGATGCCCTGGTGCTGGACCCTGCAGCGTCGGCTGCGCCTGCGGCTTCGCAAGCTTCGGCCGAGCAGCCCGCGAGCGAGGCATCTGCGGTCGGCATCGTGACGCCGGCCACAAGCTCATTGCCTGCGCTGGCGGCATCCGTTCCTGCGCAGGCCCAAACTTCGACCTCGATCGCTCAGCCAACGGTCTCCGCCACAGATGGCCCGGTGTACTTGTCCGTGACGGAAGACTCGTGGGTCGAGGTCATCGACGGCTCGGGCAACACGCGCCTGTCGCGCATTGTTCGCGCAGGTGAGTCGATGGCCATGGGCGGGGTGTCTCCCTGGCGCATGCGCATTGGCCATGCTGGAGGCGTGAAGGTTTCCATGCGTGGACAGCCGGTTGACCTGACACCTTTTACCCGCAATAACGTGGCCCGCCTTGAACTGAAATGACGCTGGCGAACTGCACCCTCATCGACGTGGCTCAACCGGCCGCGCGCCGCTCCCGCCAGGCCCGTGTGGTCTGGGGCTCTCGTGTGATCACCATCGGCGGTGACGCGCCTGTGCGCGTGCAGTCGATGACCAACACCGACACGGTCGATGTCATCGGCACGGCCATCCAGGTCAAGGAGTTGGCCCTGGCTGGCTCCGAACTGGTTCGCATCACCGTCAACAACGAAGAAGCCGCCAAGGCCGTGCCGCACATCCGCGAGCAGCTCGACCGCATGGGCATCGACGTGCCGCTGGTGGGCGATTTCCACTACAACGGCCACCGCCTGCTGACCGATCACCCGGCTTGCGCCGAGGCCTTGTCCAAGTACCGCATCAACCCAGGCAACGTGGGCAAGGGCGACAAGAAGGACCGCCAGTTCGCACAGATGATCGAAGCCGCCATGCGTTTCGACAAGCCCGTGCGAATCGGCGTGAACTGGGGCAGCCTCGACCAGGAGCTGCTGGCCTCGCTGATGGACGAAAACGCCCGCAGCGACGAACCGTGGGATGCCAAGCAGGTCATGTACCAGTCGCTGATCAGCTCTGCGCTGCAGTCGGCCAACCTGGCTGTCGAGCTGGGCATGAAGCCCGAGCAGGTCATCCTCTCGTGCAAGGTCAGCGGCGTGCAGGACCTCGTCAGCGTCTACCGCGGGCTGGCCGCGCGCTGCGACTTCCCGCTGCACCTGGGCCTGACCGAAGCCGGCATGGGTGCCAAGGGCACGGTGGCCTCGGCCGCGGCCCTGTCCATCCTGCTGCAAGAAGGCATCGGCGACACCATCCGCGTCTCGCTCACACCGCAGCCGGGTGAGGCCCGCACGCAGGAGGTGGTCGTCGCCTTGGAAATTTTGCAAGCGCTGGGCCTGCGCGCCTTCGTGCCCAGCGTCACCGCCTGCCCCGGCTGTGGTCGCACGACCAGCACCACTTTTCAGGAGCTGGCCAAGCAGATCGACGATCACCTGCGCGCGCAGATGCCGGTCTGGCGCAAGCAGTACCCAGGCGTCGAGAACCTCAAGGTGGCCGTCATGGGCTGCATCGTCAACGGCCCCGGTGAAAGCAAGCATGCCGACATCGGCATCAGCCTGCCCGGCAATGGCGAGTCGCCCGCCGCACCCGTCTTCATCGACGGTGAGAAGGCCATGACCCTGCGCGGTGACCGCATCGCGCAAGAGTTCCACGAGATCGTGCAGAACTACATCGAGCGCCGGTTCGGCCAGACCCATTCGGCCTGAACCCGCGATCCCCACAAGAACAACGACAAGAAGCATTTCCCAGACATGGCCGAACAGCTCAAAGCCATCAAAGGCATGAACGACATCCTGCCGCCGGAATCGGCGCGCTGGGAGTGGCTGGAAGACAAGGTGCGTCAGCTGATGCGCCGCTATGGCTTTCAGAACATGCGCACGCCCATCGTCGAGCCCACGGCCTTGTTCGTGCGCGGCCTGGGCGAGGTCACCGACATCGTCGAGAAGGAGATGTACTCCTTCGAAGACAGCCTCAACGGCGACAAGCTCACGCTGCGCCCCGAAGGCACGGCGGGCGCGGTGCGCGCCATCAACGAGCACAGCTTTTTGTACGAAGGCGGCAAGCGCCTGTACTACATCGGCCCCATGTTCCGCCACGAGCGCCCGCAAAAGGGTCGCTATCGCCAGTTCCACCAGGTGGGTGCCGAGGTGCTGGGTTTTGCCGGCCCCGATGTCGACGCCGAACTCATCTTGATGACGGCGGCCCTGTGGCGTGACCTGGGCCTGAAGGTGGGTGAAGACGTCACCCTGCAGCTCAACAGCCTGGGCCAGCCCGAAGAGCGCCAGGCTCATCGCCAGGCCCTGATCGCGCACCTCGAAGCCCACGCCGATTTGTTGGACGAGGAGGCCAAGCGCCGCCTGCACACCAACCCGCTGCGCATCCTCGACACCAAGAACCCGGCCATGCAGCCCGTGGTCGAAGCGGCCCCCAAGTTGATCGATTTCCTGGGTGACGCCTCGCTGGCGCACTTCAACTCGGTCAAGGCCGTGTTGGACGCGGCCGGCGTGCCCTACGAAGTCAACACGCGCCTGGTGCGCGGCATGGACTACTACAACCTGACGGTCTTCGAGTGGGTCACGACCCGCCTGGGCTCGCAAGGCACCGTCTGCGGCGGTGGCCGCTACGACGGCCTGATCGAGCAACTCGGCGGCAAGCCCAATCCAGCTGTGGGCTGGGGTTTGGGCATGGAGCGCCTGCTGCTGCTGCTCGAAGAGGTCGGCACGCTGCCGGCCCCAGCCACGCCTGACGCCTTCGCCGTCGTCTTCCCCGGCGTGCCCCTGGCCCCGGTGATGGTGGCTCTTGAAGGCCTGCGCACGGCCGGCGTCAGCGTTGTGCTCAACCCCGCGGGCAAAGAAGGCCCCGCCAGCCCCAAGTCGCAGTTCAAGAAGGCCGACGCCAGCGGCGCGCGCTTTGCCCTGGTGTTCGGCTCCGATGAGGTTGCCCGTGGCGAGGTGTCCGTCAAGCCACTGCGCGAAGGTGGTGAGCAGGTGCTGCGCCAGCTGGCCGCTGTGGCCGATTGGGCTGACACCTTGCAAGCCCGCTGAGCCGGTCATAATCCCGAGATTCCATCCGACGACACAACATGGCCACCTTCGACCTCGAACAGCAGGAACAACTTGACCAGGTCAAGCACTTCTGGAAGCAGTACGGCAACCTGATCACCTGGACTCTGGTGCTGGTGCTGGGCGCCTACGCGGCCTGGACCGGTTACCTGTACTGGCAGCAAAAGCGCTCGCAAGGCGCCACCGGCCTGTACGACGAACTCGACAAGGCTGCCGTGGAGCGCAATGCCGATCGCGTCCGCCAGGCCTTTGGAGACCTCAAGTCGCATTACGCTGGAACGACCGCGGCAGAGCAGGGCGCCTTGCTGGCAGCCAAGGTGGAGGCCGATGCGGGCAAGGCCGATGAAGCCCGCGCCACCCTGCAGTGGTTGGTTGATTCCGGCAAGAACGAAGGCCTGGTCGCCGTGGCTCGCTTGCGCCTGGCGGGCATGCAGCTCGACGCCAAGCAGTTCGACGATGCGCTCAAGACGCTTGGCGCCAAGGTGCCCGACGAGTACGCCGCCTTGGTGGCCGACCGGCGTGGCGACGTGTTCCTGGCGCAGGGCAAGAACAAGGAAGCCATCGAAGCCTTTCAGGTTGCCTGGAAGGGCTTGGAGCCGACGGTCGAGTACCGCCGATTCATCGAAGGCAAGCTGACCGTGCTGGGTGCTCCTCCGGAGCCCTTGAAAACGCCCGGTGCGCCTGCCTTGCCCACCGCTCCCGCTGCGCGCTGATCGCGACTCAGCGTTTCTTGCGAAGCCTCACTCATGGATCGCCGCAACGTGACCCTCCCCATCCGCCTTCTCAGTCATTTCGCCGCGCTGGCCCTGCTCGGCGCTTTGACGGCCTGTGGATCCAGCAAACCCGTGCCAGCCCCGCTGGAGTCTCTGGATGCTCAGTCCGCCTCGGCGCGTGCCACGATCGCCTGGTCCGCCCGCATTGGCGAGGTGGGGCCCACCGCCACGCTGGCGCTTGCCGGTGGGCGGGTGGCCGTTGCGAGCGCCGATGGCAACCTGGTGGTGCTCGATGCATCCAGCGGCCGCGAGGCCTGGCGGGCCCAGGTCAAGGGCAATGTCTCCGCTGCCGCCGGTTTTGACGGACGCTACGCTGCCGTCGTGACAGATGCCAACGAGCTTCAGGTTTTTGACCAAGGCAAGCTGCTCTGGCAAGAGCGGCAGCCCGGTCGGGTCATGACGGCCCCTGTGGTGGCGGGCGAGCGCGTGTTCCTGCAGGCGGTTGACCGCAGCGTGCGTGCATACGATGTGCTCGACGGCCGCTGGCTCTGGTCTTACCAACGGCCTGGCTCCGAGCCGCTCGCATTGGGCGCGCGCCTCCTGATCCAGCCGTTCCGTGACACCTTGCTGGTCGGGCAGGGCAATCGCCTGGTTGGCCTCGACCCGCTCAAAGGCACGCCCCGTTTCGACGTGAACGTGGGCACCCCGCGCGGCAGCAACGAAGTCGAACGCCTGGCCGACTTGGTGGGGCCCTTGGCCCGTGTCGATGACGAAGCCTGCGTGCGGGTCTTCCAGTTCTCAGTCGCCTGCCTCGAACTCAACCGCGGCAGCGTGCGCTGGAGCCGTCCGCAAGCTGGCACGCAAGGCGTTGCCGCTGACCTGCGCACCGTCGTGGGCGCAGATGGCGCCGATCGCTTGACCGCCTGGAAGGCCGACAACGGCGACTTCCTCTGGCGTGTCGATCGATTTGTCCACCGAGGGCTGGGCACGCCCGTCATCTGGGGCGAACGGATCGTCGTTGGCGATGCCAAGGACTACGTTCATTTTCTGTCCAAGGCCGATGGCCGCACCCTGGGTCGCATCGAGCTCGACAGCCCGCTGGCCGCTCCGCCGGTGGCCTCCGGTGACGTGCTGCTGGTGCTCACCCGCAAGGGCACGGTCTCGGCCTTGCGCATCAACTGACGCCGACGCTGATCGGCACCGCCCGGGCGCCCGGTATCTGGCGCCCGCTCAAGGAGCGCCGGCTGACCGCCGGCGTCTGACGTTCATGAAACCTGTCATTGCACTGGTCGGTCGTCCCAATGTCGGCAAGTCGACCCTGTTCAATCGACTGACCAAAAGCCGCGACGCCATCGTTGCCGATTTCGCCGGCCTCACCCGCGACCGCCATTACGGCGAAGGGCGCCTGGGCAGCCACGCCTTCATTGCCATCGACACCGGCGGCTTCGAGCCCGAATGCAAAGAAGGCATCTTCAAGGAGATGGCCAAGCAGACGCGCCAGGCTGTCACAGAGTCCGATGCCGTGATCTTCGTCGTCGACCTGCGCAACGGCCTGTCAGCCCAGGACCACGACATCGCCAACTACCTGCGCACCACCAACAAGAAGGTGCTGCTGGTGGCCAACAAGGCCGAGGGCATGCAGGACTCCCCCTTGCTGGCCGAGTTCTACGAACTGGGCCTGGGTGAGCCGATGGCCGTGTCAGCGGCGCACGGTCAGGGCATTCGCAGCCTGATCGAGTTGGCGCTGGAGGACTTCATCGATCCCGATGAAGACGAAGACGAAACCCCCGAAGAAGATCGCCCCATCCGCCTGGCCGTTGCCGGCCGCCCCAACGTGGGCAAGTCCACCCTGATCAACACATGGTTGGGCGAGGAGCGACTGGTGGCCTTCGACATGCCGGGCACCACCCGTGATGCCATCACCGTGCCTTTCGAGCGCGACGGTCGCCGGTTCGAGCTCATCGACACGGCTGGCCTGCGCCGCAAGGGCAAGGTTTTTGAGGCCATCGAAAAGTTTTCGGTGGTCAAGACCTTGCAAGCCATCTCGGACGCCAACGTCGTGCTGTTGCTGGTCGACGCCACGCAAGGCGTGACCGAGCAGGATGCCCACATCGCCGGCTTCATCCTGGAGTCGGGCCGCGCTGTGGTCATCGCCGTCAACAAGTGGGATGCGATCGACAGCTACCAGCGCGAGATGCTGCAGCGCTCCATCGAACACAGACTGTCGTTCCTGAAATTCGCGCCCGTCTACCACATCTCCGCCATCAAGCGCCAAGGCCTGGGGCCCCTGTGGAAGGCCATTGCCGATGCCTACGCCTCGGCCACGCGCAAAATGCCCACCCCGGTGCTCACCCGCCTGCTGGCCGAAGCCGTTCAGTTCCAGCAGCCCAAGCGTGCAGGCAGCTTCCGGCCCAAGTTGCGCTACGCCCACCAGGGCGGACAGAACCCGCCGGTCATCGTCATCCACGGCAACTCGCTGGAGCACGTCTCAGATGCCTACAAGCGCTTCCTGGAGAGCCGCTTCCGAGAGCACTTCAAGCTCAGCGGAACGCCTTTGCGCATCGAAATGAAATCTTCACAGAACCCCTTCAACGAGAAGGAGTGATGGGTTGGGGCGCGCGCTCGGCACGGACTGTGTTAAGGTAAGCCCTGATTCTTTTTATTTTCCAACACGGAGCATATCGTGAGCAACAAAGGGCAACTCCTACAAGACCCGTTTCTGAACCTGCTGCGCCGCGAGCACGTGCCGGTCTCCATCTATTTGGTGAACGGCATCAAGCTGCAGGGTCACATCGAATCGTTTGACCAGTACGTGGTCCTGCTTCGCAACACCGTCACCCAGATGGTCTACAAGCACGCGATCTCCACCGTTGTGCCTGGCCGCGCGGTGAACTTCCACGCCAACGAAGGCGAGGAAGGCTGAGCGGCGTTTGCTGCATCTGCCTGAATTTTCTTTCAGCGTCGAACTTGCCAGCGCCTGCCCCCGAAATCCCCGTCTCAGGCGATCCTCGTGTTGTCCTGGTCGGGGTGGACTTCGGTCCCTCACATCCTTTCGACCCCACGCTGGACGAGCTGGCTTTGCTTGCTGAGTCGGCTGGGGATGTCCCCGTCGCCAAAGTCACGGCCAAGCGCCGTGCACCCGATGCCGCTTTTTTTGTCGGCTCAGGCAAGGCCGACGAGATCAAGTCGATCGTCACCCTCTACCAGGCCCACGGCGTTATCTTTGATCAGGCGCTGTCGCCAGCCCAGCAGCGCAACCTTGAGCGCCACCTGGGTGTCGAGGTGCTTGACCGAACGGGCCTCATCCTTGAGATCTTTGGCGCACGAGCCCGCAGCCACGAAGGCAAGCTGCAAGTCGAGCTCGCTCGCCTGCAGTACCTCTCGACTCGTCTGGTGCGCCGCTGGAGTCACCTGGAGCGTCAGCGTGGCGGCGTGGGGCACCGTGGTGGCCCGGGCGAAACCCAGATCGAGCTCGACCGGCGCATGATCGACCAGAAGATCAAGTCGCTCAAAGAGCGATTGGCCAAGGTCAAGCGGCAGCGCAACACCCAGCGCCGATCGCGTGAACGCGCCGAAACCTTCCGCGTCTCGTTGGTGGGCTACACCAACGCCGGCAAGTCGACTTTGTTCAATGCATTGACCAAGGCCGGCACGTACGCGGCCGACCAGCTGTTCGCCACGCTGGACACCACCACCCGCCAGATGTTTCTGGCGCAGGCCCAGCGCAGCGTCACGCTCTCTGACACCGTTGGCTTCATCCGCGACCTGCCACACAGCCTGGTCGAGTCCTTCGAGGCCACGCTGCAGGAAGCCGCAGAGGCCGACGTGCTTTTGCACGTGGTGGACGCAGCCTCTCCCGTTTTGCACGAGCAGATCGACGAGGTGCTGCGTGTGCTGGACAGCATCGGGGCGGGTCAACTGCCTCAGGTCCTGGTGTTCAACAAGTGCGACGCCTTGCCAGAGCACCAGCAACCCCGTCATGCCCGCGACCTGTACGAATTGCCTGACGGCCGTCGATGCGAGCGCATTTTTGTCAGCGCCCTGAGGGGCCAGGGCCTGGACGTGTTGCGCGAGGTGCTCGCGCAAGCCGCCACCGGCAGCCTGTTTGGTGATTGCCGCACACTTCAAGCGTCCGATCCCCGATTCGACATGCACAATGCGCTCGACGAGGCGCCGCCATCGGGCGACGACCCTCTTTCCTCTCAATCTGTCCGAACATGAACATGCATGCCATCGATGAGGGCCAATCGCCCGCCAGTCGCTCCGGTTCTCCCGCTTCGGTCCGCCTGACGGTGGCAGCGGGCGCCGTGTTCGAATTCCTGGGTGGGGCAGGGCGCCGTGCGTCCTGGATCCTGCGTGGCCGTCCGGCGCCTTCCGTCATGTACAACAACCGCAACGACGGGCCTCCCGATCTCGATGAGCTCTGGCGCGACTTCAATCGCAAACTCAGCGGCCTGTTCTCCGGGCAGGGCGGTGGCGGAGACAACCAAGGCAACGGCTCGGGCGGCGGCTTCACGCCGGACCCCACCGGTGCTGGCATCGGGGCTGGCTTGATCGTCGGGCTGGTTGCCCTGGTCTGGTTGGGCAGTGGGTTTTTCATCGTGCAGGAAGGCCAGCAGGCTGCGGTGATGTCGTTTGGCCGCTTCAGCCACACGGTGGATGCCGGCTTTCAGTGGCGTGCGCCGTACCCATTCCAGAGCCATGAAATCGTCAACCTGACGCAGTTGCGTTCGATCGACGTGGGCAGCAACTCCGTCATGCAGGCCACTGGCTTGCGTGATTCGTCGATGCTCACGCGCGATGAGAACATCGTCGACATCCGCTTCACGGTGCAGTACCGCCTGGCCGACGCCCGTCAGTACTTGTTCGAGAACCGCAGTCCCGACGAGGCTGTCCTCCAAGCGGCCGAGTCCGCGGTGCGCGAGATCGTCGGCAACAGCACGATGGACTCGGTGCTCTACGAACAACGTGATGCCATCGCAACCGACCTCGTCAAGTCCATTCAGGCGCAGCTCAACAAGCTCAAGGCAGGTGTCGTGGTGGCCAACGTCAACGTGCAGAGCGTGCAGGCGCCTGAACAGGTGCAAGCCGCCTTCGACGATGCCTTCAAGGCCGGCGCAGACCGCGAGCGCCTGAAGAACGAAGGCCAGGCCTACGCCAACGACGTGATCCCCAAAGCCCAGGGCACGGCCGCGCGCCTGCGTGAAGAAGCCGCCGGCTATTCCGCTCGCGTCGTGGCTCAGGCCGAGGGTGATGCGCAGCGTTTCAAGGCTGTGCTGGCCGAGTACCAGAAAGCGCCAGCCGTCACACGTGACCGGCTCTACATCGACACCATGCAGCAGGTCTACAGCAACGTGACCAAAGTCATGGTTGATTCGCGCCAGGGCTCCAACCTCCTGTATCTGCCGCTCGACAAGCTGATCCAGTCGACCGCACCAGGAGCCGCCCCCGTGGGTTCGCTGGCACCTGCCGGCGCTGCGAGCCAGCCCACCGATGCGCCCGCCCCCCTGGCCAGTGGCAACGCCACCCCGGACCCGCGCTCTCGCGATGGCGGCCGCAGCCGCGACCGCGACGGCCGCTGACCCGCACACGCCCTACATCAGGAACCAGACATGAATCGCATCGGCTCCATCCTCATCGGCGTCCTGCTCGTCATCATCCTGGCCGCGTCCACGTTGTTCGTGGTCGATCAGCGTCAGTTCGCCGTCGTCTATGCCCTTGGTGAAATCAAGGAAGTCATCAGTGAACCCGGCCTCAAGGCCAAACTGCCGGCTCCTTTGCAGAACGTGGTCTTCCTTGACCGCCGCGTTCAGACCCTCGACAGCCCCGAGTCGCGTCCCATCTTCACCGCTGAAAAGAAGAGCCTGGTCATTGACTGGCTGGTGAAGTGGCGCGTCACCGACCCCAAGCAGTTCATTCGCAACAACGGCGTCGACATCCGCAACCTCGAGAACAAGCTCGCGCCTGTTGTTCAGGCCGCGCTCAACGAAGAAGTGACCAAGCGCACCGTCGGTGCCGTGTTGTCTGCAGAGCGCGAGAAGGTCATGCAGGGTGTGGTCAAGCGCCTGGCCGATGAAGCCCGCAGCTTCGGCATCGAGGTGGTGGACGTGCGCATCAAGCGCGTCGACTTCTCGGCTCAGATCACCGACTCGGTCTACCGCCGCATGGAGTCCGAACGCAAGCGCGTGGCCAACGAGCTGCGCTCGACCGGTGGTGCTGAAGGCGAAAAGATCCGTGCCGATGCCGATCGCCAGCGAGAAATCATCGTGGCCGAGGCTTACCGTGATGCGCAGAAGATCAAGGGCGAGGGCGACGCCAAAGCTTCGGCCTTGTATGCCGAGTCTTTTGGTCGCGACCCTCAGTTCGCCCAGTTCTACCGCAGCCTTGAGGCCTATCGCGCCACCTTCCGCAGCAAGTCGGACGTGGTGGTGATGGATCCGAGCAGCGACTTCTTCCGCGCGATGCGTGGAGCAGGTGCTGCGTCGGCGCCGGCCCGCAAGTGATCCGCGCCAGGCGCTAGCGTCGCTGTGCCAGCGTCTGAGGCCATCTGGATGGCGGTGGCCCTCGTGCTGGTGTTCGAGGGGCTGCTGCCAGCGATCAATCCCAGCTCCTGGCGGCACCTGTTCGAGCAGATGCTGCAACTGCCGGATCATCAGATCCGAGTCTTCGGTTTGGCCAGCATGGTGGCCGGGCTCGTGATCTTGTGGGTGCTTTGAGCCCGGAATTGTCGAATCTGCCGTGATCACCCGGTAGAATCTCCGTTTTAATCCCCACCCGTTTTCTTATGTCGTCTGCTTGGCTGTTGCCAGAGCACATTGCTGACGTCTTGCCTGCTCAGGCGCGACGCTTGGAAGAGTTGCGACGCGTCTGGCTTGACGTGGCGCGCGGCTACGGCTTCGAGCTGGTCATGCCGCCGCTGCTCGAACACCTCGATTCGCTGCTGTCTGGCACGGGGCATGCCCTGGACCTGCGCACCTTCAAGCTGGTGGATCAGCTCTCGGGCCGCTCACTGGGTGTGCGGGCCGACGCAACGCCTCAGGTCGCTCGGATCGACGCGCACCTGCTCAATCGCCAAGGTGTGACCCGCCTTTGCTACTGCGGGCCGGTTTTGCATGCCCGTGCGGCCAGCCCGCACGCCAGTCGCGAACCGCTCCAGCTGGGTGCCGAAATCTACGGGCATGCTGGCCTTGAAGCCGATCTGGAGGCCGCCGAGCTGGCGCTCGATGGCTTGCAGTCGGCGGGCCTGTCCGGCCTCGTCATGGATCTGGCAGATGTGCGCCTTGTCGATGGCGTGCTGGCTGGCTTGGGCGTGGCAGACCTGCCCGCAGCCGAGCGCGATGCCCTGATTGCTGCCTTGTCCAGCAAGGATGTCGGCACGCTGCGTCAGCTGGCTCGCCAAGGTCGGCTGGCCACATCCAGCCAGGCCGAAGCTGTGTTGGTCGCGTTCACGCGCCTGTACGGCGATGAATCCGTGCTCGCTCGCGCTCGCGAGGTGCTGCCAGCACATGCCCTGGTCACCTCGGCTCTGGACGACCTCGCCTGGCTGGCGGAGCACCTGCGTGCCGTGCGTCCCGAGGTCCAGGTCGGCTTTGATCTGTCCGACCTCAGCGGCTACTCGTACTACAGCGGCACCCGTTTTGCGGTCTATGGCATGGCTCACCCCGATGCCCTGGTCCGCGGCGGGCGCTACGATGAGGTCGGTGCCGTTTTTGGTCGTCGCCGGCCTGCCGTGGGCTTCAGCCTTGACCTCAAGGTCCTGGGCGATGTCCTGGCCGGTCGCCAGACCGCTACCACGCGCATGGCCATCCGCGCGCCCTGGGGCCAGGCCCCGGCGTTGCGTCAGGCCGTTCGCGACCTGCGCGGGCAGGGGCACACCGTGGTGTGTGTGCTGCCCGGACACGAACACGATGTCCAGGAATTCGAGTGCGACCGTGAACTGGCGCTCGTCGATGGACGTTGGCTGGTGCGCCCTCTCTGAGGCGCCCAATCCCTCCCGATACAGGAATCCGCCATGCAAAGCCCCACCGCGTCGGCACGCGCCGAATCCGCTCCCGCCCGCAACGTCGTCGTCGTCGGCACCCAGTGGGGTGACGAGGGCAAAGGCAAGGTCGTCGATTGGCTGACCGATCATGCTGCCGCCGTCGTGCGCTTTCAGGGTGGTCACAACGCCGGCCACACCCTGGTCATCAACGGCAAGAAGACCGCTCTGCAACTGATCCCCTCCGGCATCATGCGCGAGGGCGTGGCCTGCTACATCGGCAATGGTGTGGTGGTGGATCCGACCCACCTGCTGTCCGAGATCGAGCGCCTGGAAGCCGCTGGCCTGAACGTGCGCTCGCGCCTGTTCATCAGCGAATCCTGCCCGCTGATCCTGCCTTTCCACGTCGAGGTCGACAAGGCGCGCGAGGCGCTGCGTGAGACCAGCGGCTCCGGCAAGATTGGCACCACCGGCAAGGGCATCGGCCCGGCTTACGAAGACAAGGTGGCTCGCCGTGCCCTGCGCGTTCAGGACCTCAAACACCCTGATCGTTTCGCCAAGAAGCTGACGGAGTTGCTGGAGCTGCACAACTTCGCACTGACTGGCTACCTCAAAGGCGGAGCGCTGGAATTTCAGCCGATCTTCGACCAGGCCATGAAGGCGGCCGAGCAAATCCTGCCCATGCTGGCAGACGTTGGCGTGAAGATCCATGGGCACACCCTGGCGGGTGGTTCGGTGCTGTTCGAAGGTGCACAAGGCACGCTGCTGGACATCGACCATGGCACCTACCCCTATGTGACCTCGTCGAATTGTGTGGCCGGCAACGCCGCAGCAGGTTCAGGCGTGGGTCCCGACAAGCTGCACTACATCCTGGGCATCACCAAGGCTTACACCACGCGCGTGGGCAGTGGCCCATTCCCGACTGAACTCGATTGGGAGGCCCCGGGCACGGTTGGCTACCACCTGTCCACCGTGGGGCAGGAGCGCGGCACGGTCACTGGCCGGGCACGTCGTTGCGGTTGGCTCGATGCGGCCGCCCTCAAGCGCTCGGTGCTGATCAATGGCATCTCTGGCATCTGCCTGACCAAGCTCGACGTGCTCGATGGCCTGTCGGAAATCAAGGTCTGCACCGGCTACAGGCTGCGTGGCGAAACCATCGACATCCTGCCCCTGGATGCCGACGACATCGTGGCCTGCGAGCCCATCTACGAAACCTTTCCTGGCTGGGAGGGCACGACCTTTGGCCTGACCACCTGGGAACAGTTGCCGGCCAATGCCCGCGCCTACCTGGAATGCGTGCAGAAGCTCATCGGCGCGCCCATCGACATGGTCTCGACCGGCCCTGATCGTGATCACACCATCTTGCTGCGCCACCCTTACAAGGGCTGAGCTCGGCTGTTCTGAAGCAGAGGAATCACATGCTCACCGACGATGGCAAGCACCTGTACGTGTCCTGGGATGAATACCATCACCTGATCGAGAAGCTCGCCCTTCAGGTTCACGACTCGGGTTGGGAGTTCGATCAGATCCTGTGTCTGGCCCGTGGTGGCATGCGACCAGGCGACGTTCTCTCGCGCGTGTTTGACAAGCCTTTGGGCATCATGTCGACCAGCTCCTACCGTGCCGAAGGCGGCACTTTGCAGGGGCGCCTGGACATGGCTCAGTACATCACCATGCCCAAGGGGCAGCTGGCCGGTCGCGTGTTGCTGGTCGATGACCTGGCCGACTCGGGGGTGACCTTGCGCGCCGTGGTCGATCGCCTGCGTGCGATGCCGGCCATCGAGGAGTTGCGCAGCGCGGTGATCTGGGTCAAGGGCGTGTCCTCATACACCCCCGAGTACTACGTTGACACCTTGCCCACCAGCCCCTGGATCCACCAGCCCTTTGAGGCATACGACTCGATGCGGCCTGAGGCCATTCGCAAGCGCCATCAAGGTTGATGATGTGCTGACAGTCAGAAGGGCGCTCAGGCGCCCTTTTTCACGCGTCGACGCATCTCGAGTTTGTTCGCGCAGTCGTTGGTGTGGTGCTGGCGCCCAAGCCGTGCACGGGACAGGTGGCGCGCATCGCCAGGTTTTCTGAGCCTTTTGAAGGCGATCGCGTGCGCTTGAGCAATGAAAAAGCCGCTTGACCTTTCGATCAAGCGGCTCTTCAATTGGTGCCCAGGAGAGGACTCGAACCTCCACGGAGTTACCCGCTAGTACCTGAAACTAGTGCGTCTACCAATTCCGCCACCTGGGCAGGTACTTGTTTGACTTGCTGCACTGCCTTGTTTGAAAGGCCCTGCAACGAATCAAGAACGCTAGTCTAGCATGTCTTTGAAAGCCAAGTCCAGCGCTGTGTCGTTTCGTGCACAGATTGATGGGGTGGCGCGTTTTGTCGCCTGCTTGCGACACCCATCGGCGAGGGCCCAATGGTGTAACGTGTGGGCATGCCCGGAACCTGTGGTGGAGTCTGTTCAGTTGGTCGTTGCGACGGCCAGGGCGATGGTCGCCGCGACCCATCACGGCAAGAAAAAAGCCGCTTGATCATCGACCAAGCGGCTTTTCATTTGGTGCCCAGGAGAGGACTCGAACCTCCACGGAGTTACCCGCTAGTACCTGAAACTAGTGCGTCTACCAATTCCGCCACCTGGGCAGGTACTTGTTTGCTGTTTGCTTCATTTCCGCAGGGCATGCGCAACCGCTTTCGCAGTCGCTGCAGGCATCCAAGAAATTTGTTTTGCAAATCAGCGAAGAATTCGATTCTAGCATCAAAATCTCAAGCATGACAACACCCCCCGCCCAATTTGTGAGCCTGATGAGTGAAATCGTCGGAGCCGTTCAGGGACATCGAGATGGCCACGGCTTTGTCGTCAGCGACGACGGCGAGTCCAGTGTCTACCTTCCGCCGCAAGAGATGCGTTCGGTTTTGCACCGCGATCGCGTGAAGGTGAGGGTGGTCCGCCTCGATCGGAAGGGGCGTCCCGAAGGTTTGGTGCTCGAGATTGTCGAGCGTCGCAAAACACCGATCATTGGCAGGTTGCTCAACGAGGGTGGGGCTTGGCTGGTCGCGCCGGAGGACAGGCGCTTTGGTCAGGACATCCTCATTCCGGCCAAGGCCACCGCAGGCGCAGAGGCCGGACAAGTGGTTTCTGTGGAGTTGACCGAGGTGCCATCGCTCACTGCTCAACCCGTCGGTCGGGTTGTCGAGGTGTTGGGCGGCATCGATGACCCGGGCATGGAGATCGAGATCGCGGTGCGAAAGTACGAGGTGCCGCACCGCTTCCGCGATGACGTGCTGGCGCAGGCCGCCAAGTTGCCCGAGAAGGTGAGGGCGGCCGACAAGAAGGGGCGCATCGACCTGACCGATGTGCCCCTGGTGACCATTGACGGCGAAGACGCGCGTGACTTCGATGACGCGGTCTATTGCGAGCCTGCTGTGATCGGTCGCGGCAAGACCCCGAACGCCTGGCGCTTGATCGTGGCCATCGCCGACGTCAGTCACTACGTCAAGCCCGACGAGCCTCTGGACCGGGACGCGTATGAGCGAGCGACCTCGGTCTACTTTCCTCGGCGCGTCATCCCGATGCTGCCGGAGAAGCTCTCCAATGGCTTGTGCTCGCTCAACCCCGAGGTCGAGCGACTGTCGATGGTTTGCGACATGCTGGTCACAGCCGAAGGTGTGTTGCATGCCTACCAGTTCTTCCCGGCGGTCATCAATTCGCATGCCCGCCTGACCTACACCGAAGTGGCGACCATCCTGGGCAACACGCGCGGCCCCGAAGCTCAGCGCCGCGCTGCGCTGGTGCCACATTTGCTGCACTTGCACGAGGTGTACCGCGCTTTGTTGAAGGCTCGTTCCAGCCGTGGTGCCGTGGATTTCGAGACCACCGAAACCCAGATCGTTTGTGACGAGAACGGGCGCATCGCGCGCATCGTCCCGCGTGTGCGCACCGATGCCCATCGGCTCATCGAGGAGTGCATGCTGGCGGCCAACGTCTGCTCGGCCGACTTCATCATGCGTGGCAAGCACCCATCGCTTTACCGGGTGCACGAGGGGCCCACGCCCGAGAAGCGCAGCACCTTGCGCAACTACTTGAAGGCGCTGGGCCTGGGGTTGGGCATTGGTGAAGAGCCCACGCCAGGAGAGTTCCAGGCCATCGCGCAGGCCACGAAGGAGCGGCCCGACGCCATGCAGATCCACACGATGCTGCTGCGCTCGATGCAGCAGGCCATCTACACGCCCACCAACAGCGGGCACTTCGGCTTGGCGTACGAGGCTTACACGCACTTCACCAGCCCGATTCGCCGTTATCCGGACCTGCTTGTGCATCGCGTCATCAAGGCCTTGCTTGGCAGCGCTCGTTACAAGCTGATCCTGCCGCCTGTGGTGTCGTCCACGGGCAATTTCAAGCGCAAGCCAGGTGGCAAGTCGGAGGCCTCGAAGGGGTTGCCCAAGGCGCCTGTCAAGGTTGCTGCGCGCATCAAGTTGCCCCCAGCCGAGGCGGCAGCCTGGGAGACGGCGGGCATCCATTGCAGCGCCAACGAGCGCCGGGCGGATGAGGCTTCGCGCGACGTCGAGGCGTGGCTGAAGTGCATGTTCATGCGTGAGCGCCTGGGTGAGGAATATGGCGGCACGGTCAGTGCGGCAACGACGTTCGGGCTGTTTGTGCAACTTGACGGCCTGTATGTTGAAGGCTTGATCCACATCACCGAGCTCGGTGGCGAGTACTACCGGTTTGACGAAGCCCGTCAGGAGTTGCGCGGTGAGCGCAGTGGTGTTCGCTACGGCGTTGGCACCCGGGTGCGCGTGCAGGTCAGCCGTGTCGACCTGGACAGCCGCAAGATCGATTTCCGCATGGTGAGGGAGGGGGCGGAGTCCCCGCGCCCTTCGTCCGGCGGACGTCGGCGAGGTCGGGGCGACGAGCGCGCGGGTGCGAGGGCGGCCGCTGTCGACTGGGAAAGCGACACTCCGGCTCAAGATGAGTTGTCCGTGGTGCGCGAACGCGATCGAGATGCTCGGCGTGGTGCACGCGCAGCGGGCAAGGGCGCTGGCAAAAGCGGTCAACGATCTTCCGAGGCATCGCCGCCGGCCGTCTCTGGCAAAGGGCAGGGGCGCGCGTCGTCCGCTGGCAGCGGTGGTGCGGGCGCAGGTCGCACCAAAGCTGCGGGCAAGAAGGCCGCTCGGGCCAAGGGTGGCAAGCGCTGATGCATGCAGCGCATTTCATGCTAGAATCCCAGAGTTTTCCCGAAACGCCATGAGCTGATCGGCCTGTGCTTGAGTGCAAGCCGGTTTTGAGCGTGGTGTTGGTTGGCAAACCGCCTTGAAAAAGGCGCAGCAACCGGCTGGTTCGCCAGCCAAATCGAATCAACGAGTGAAACGCGAATCTCGGCATTCCAAGGTGCCCCCGCTGGCCTGAGCGCCATCGGAGGTTTCAGCCGGATTCAAGACTCAACCTCTGGAGCTACACATGCCCGTGTCCATGCGCGAAATGCTGGAAGCCGGTGTCCACTTTGGTCACCAAACCCGCTTCTGGAACCCCAAGATGGCCCCCTTCATCTTCGGTCATCGCAACAAGATCCACATCATCAACCTCGAGAAGACGCAGCCCGCCTTCGAAGAGGCCCTGAAGTTCATCAAGCAGCTGTCGGCCCGCCGCGGCACCGTCATGATGATCGGCACCAAGCGCCAAGCTCGCGACACCATCGCTGAAGAAGCTGGCCGCGCTGGCGTGCCTTTCGTGAACCAGCGCTGGCTGGGCGGCATGCTGACCAACTTCAAGACCGTCAAGGGTTCCCTGAAGAAGCTCAAGGACATGCAAGTTCAGGTCGAAGCTGGCCTGGATGGTCTGAAGAAGAAGGAAGGCCTGCTGTTCCAACGCGAACTGGCCAAGCTGGAAAAGGACATCGGCGGCATCCAGGACATGGCTGCCCTGCCTGACGCCCTGTTCGTGATCGACGTCGGTTACCACAAGATCGCCATCGCCGAAGCCAAGAAGCTGGGCATCCCCGTGATCGGCGTGGTGGACACCAACCACTCGCCCGAAGGCATCGACTACGTGATCCCTGGCAACGACGACTCCTCCAAGGCTGTCGCCCTGTACGCCAAGGCCGTCGCTGACGCCATCCTGGAAGGCAAGGCCAACGCCGTCAACGACGTCGTCGCTGCTGCCGCCGAAGGCGACGAGTTCGTGGAAGTCAGCGAAGACGCTGCCTGACGCGACCTCACCCAGATCAAAGGGGCTGAAGATCAGCCCCTTTTTTTCAGCAAGATCGAATGTGTGGCGGTGATGACACCGCCCCTGAATCAAACGGAGAATACAAATGGCTGCTATCACCGCCAGCATGGTTGCCGACCTGCGCGCCAAGACCGACGCCCCGATGATGGAGTGCAAGAAGGCCCTGACCGAGGCCGATGGCGACTTCGCCAAGGCTGAAGAGATCCTGCGCGTCAAGCTGGGCAGCAAGGCCTCGAAGGCCGCCACCCGCGTGACCGCCGAAGGCGTGGTCTCCGCTGCCGTGGACGGCTCCACCGGCGCCCTGGTTGAAATCAACTGCGAAACCGACTTCGTCTCCAAGAACGAATCCTTCCTGGCTTTCGCCAAGTCGGTGGCCGAACTGATCGCCAAGAACAACCCCGCTGACGTCGCCGCCATTGGCGAGCTGCCCCTGTCGCAAGACGGCTTCGGTCCCACCGTGGAAGAAGTTCGCAAGGGCCTGATCGGCAAGATCGGCGAGAACATGTCCATCCGCCGCTTCAAGCGCTACGCCGGTGGTGGCAAGTTGGCTGCCTACCTGCACGGTGCCCGCATCGGTGTGGTCGTGGAGTTCGAAGGTGACGCCACCGCCGCCAAGGACGTGGCCATGCACATCGCTGCCATGAAGCCCGTGTCGCTGTCTTCGGACGATGTGCCTGCTGCCTTGATCGAAGTCGAGCGCAGCGTGGCCACGGCCAAGGCTGCCGAGTCCGGCAAGCCCGCCGACATCGCCACCAAGATGATCGAAGGCGCTGTTCAGAAGTACCTCAAGGAGGTCTCGCTGCTGAACCAGGTCTTCGTGAAGGCCGCCGATGGCAAGCAGACCGTCGAGGCTTACCTGAAGTCGACCGGCACCACCGCCAAGTCCTTCTCCATGTTCGTCGTGGGCGAGGGCATCGAGAAGAAGCAGGACGACTTCGCTGCCGAAGTGGCTGCCACCGTGGCTGCCGCCAAGGGTCAGTGACCTGACTGCAAATCAAGGGGGCTTCGGCCCCCTTCTGAATGGAGCCGGTGACGCCCGAGCTTTGCGTTAAAGTTCTCGTCGAACCGGCCAAGTACCAAGCCAAGGATCCCGTCTCATGCCCGCTTACAAGCGCATCCTCCTGAAACTCTCCGGCGAAGCCCTGATGGGCGACGATGCTTATGGCATCAACCGCGCCACCATCGTGCGCATGGTCAAGGAGATCCAGGAAGTCACCGCGCTGGGCACCCAGGTGGCTGTGGTCATCGGGGGGGGCAACATCTTCCGCGGCGTCGCTGGCGGCTCCGTCGGCATGGACCGCGCCACCGCAGACTACATGGGCATGCTGGCCACGGTGATGAACTCGCTGGCCCTGGCCGATACCATGCGCCAGGAAGGCATGACGGCTCGCGTCATGTCCGCCATCAGCATCGACCAGGTCGTCGAGCCCTACGTTCGCCCCAAGGCCCTGCAGTACCTCGAAGAGGGCAAGGTCGTGGTCTTTGCTGCCGGCACCGGCAACCCCTTCTTCACCACCGACACGGCGGCGGCCTTGCGCGGTGCCGAAATCGGCGCCGAGGTGATGCTCAAGGCCACCAAGGTCGATGGTGTCTACACCGCCGACCCGAAGAAAGACCCTTCGGCCACGCGCTACAGCACCATCACCTTTGACGAGGCCCTGATCAAGAACCTGCAGGTGCTCGACGCCACGGCTTTTGCGTTGTGCCGCGACCAGAACCTGCCCCTGAAGGTGTTCTCCATCTTCAAGCCAGGCGCCCTCAAGCGCGTGGTGCAAGGCGAGGACGAAGGCACGCTGGTCCACGTCTGAGCACGTTGGCCATCCCTGTCCTCCTGTTTCCTTCCTGAAGCGTTGGTGACCTGATCTTCAGAACCGATCACCTCGCACGGAGTTGTCCATGAGCATCGCAGACATCAAGAAAAACGCCGAGCAGAAAATGCTCAAGTCCATCGAGGCCTTCAAGACCGAGCTGACCAAGATCCGCACGGGCCGTGCCCACCCCGGCATCCTGGACCAGGTGCAGATCGACTACTACGGCTCGATGGTGCCCATCAGCCAGGTCGCGAACGTCGCCCTGCTGGACGCTCGCACGATCTCTGTCCAGCCCTGGGAAAAGGGCATGGGCGCCAAGATCGAAAAGGCCATCCGTGAGTCGGACCTGGGCCTGAACCCGTCGACTCAGGGCGACCTGATCCGCGTGCCGATGCCCGCGCTGACCGAAGAGCGTCGCCGTGAGCTGACCAAGGTCGTCAAGGGCGCCGCCGAAGACGCCAAGGTGGCCGTGCGCAACCTGCGTCGCGATGCCAACGAGCACGCCAAGCGCCTGCTCAAGGACAAGGAAATCACCGAAGACGAAGACCGTCGCTCTCAGGACGACGTGCAGAAGCTGACCGACAAGCACATCGCCGAGATCGACAAACTGGTGCAGGGCAAAGAAGCCGAGATCATGGCCGTCTGACGGCCGAGGTCCGAGCACCGGCTCCCACCACGACGAGGCGGCAGGTCCGCCTCGCTCTTTTTGCAGCGCCCGACTTCGCGTGGCGCCTCGTTCTGATTGCCTCCTGCCATGGCTTCATCCCAACCGCCCCAGTCGTTGCCCAGACACGTTGCCATCGTCATGGATGGCAATGGTCGCTGGGCTCGCAAACGTTTGTTGCCCAGGGGAATGGGGCACAAAGCTGGGGTGGATGCGCTGGTCAAGGTGGTGCAGGCCACGGCCGATCGCGGCATCGGCCACCTGACGGTGTTTGCGTTTTCCTCCGAGAACTGGAAGCGTCCCGAGGAGGAGGTCTCCGGCTTGATGAGCCTGTTGCTGGTGGCGTTGTCCAAGCACCTGACCAAGCTCAAGTCTGATGGCGTGCGCATCCGCATTGCGGGCGACCTCGAGAACGTGTCCGAGAAGGTGCGCAATGCTTTGCGGGACGCCGAGGCCAACACCATCGGCAACAGCCGGCTGGTGCTGACGGTGGCCTTCAACTACGGTGGCCGTTGGGACATCGTGCAGGCCTGCAAACAGGCCCTGGCCGATGGCGTGGCGGCATCTGACCTGAGTGAGGCGGTGCTGTCTCGTCACATGGCGATGTCCTACGCGCCTGATCCGGATTTGTTCATTCGAACCGGTGGTGAGGTGCGACTGTCGAACTTCCTGTTGTGGCAAAGCGCCTACGCAGAATTGCACTTCACAGATTGCCTCTGGCCCGATTTCGACGCCCAAGAGCTGGACTGTGCGCTGGCTGTTTACGCCGGCAGAGAGCGCCGTTTCGGCGATGTGGGTGAGTCAGGTCTGGGTGAAGGCGCGATCGGCAGCGGAGAAGGTCACTGAAAGCATGCTCAAACAACGTGTCATCACGGCGCTGATCCTGGTCGCCATTTTGCTGCCCACGCTGGTGGCCGATGCAGCCTGGCCGTTCGCGCTGCTCACCTTGGTTATCATCTCTGCCGCAGGGTGGGAGTGGTCTCGCCTGAACGAGGCGCCCGGTTTGCGCGCGGCGCTGCTGGGTGGGGCTGTGGCTGGTGCCTGTGTCTACATGGCGCATCGGTTTCAGCTGCCTTTGTGGGCCGACATGGCTGCGCCGCCTGAGCCGCACGTGCATGAGTCGGGGCAGGCTTTGCTCGGCTTTCGTGCTCCTTCGGTCATCTGGTGGGGCGCGTCCGTCGCCTGGGTGGTGGGCGGCGCCTTGGCGCTGCGCTTTGGCCCCAGTCACTGGCGGGCCATTCCGCAGTGGTTGAGGCGCCTGCTGGGTCTGGCTTTGCTGGTGGTGGCATGGATGGCCTTGGTCGAGAGCAAGGCTCAGGGCTTGAACCACATGCTGTCGGTGTTCTGCCTGGTGTGGGCTGCCGACATCGGGGCCTACTTTGGTGGGCGTGCCTTGGGTCGTCGCAAACTGGCGCCCTCCATCAGCCCTGGCAAAAGTTGGGAAGGCGTGGTGGCCGGCGCCCTGACCGTGCTGCTCCTGGCTGCCGGCTGGTTGTGGGCCGATCAGAACATCGGCGTTGATTCACCCAGCCTGTACAGCCGCCTGCTGTGGGGCCTGGGCTGGCCAGGCATGGTCGCGGCGCTCTTGGCCCTGGTGGGGCTGAGCGTGGTGGGCGATCTGTTCGAATCGTTGGTCAAGCGCCAGGCCGGGGCCAAGGACAGCAGCCAGTTGCTGCCTGGCCATGGTGGTGTGCTTGATCGCGTCGATGCCTTGCTGCCGGTGTTGCCGGTGTCCATCGCCTTGCTGAGCTTGTGCCATGGTTGAACTCACGGATTCCCGACGCCTGCGTGTCAGCGTGCTGGGGGCGACAGGCTCGATCGGCACCAACACGCTGGATGTCATCGCCCGTCACCCGGAACGCTTCGAAGTCTTCGCATTGACGGGCGCGAGCCGCGTGCCCGAGTTGCTGGCCCAGTCCCTGCGCTGGCGGCCCCGATACGCCGTCATGCCCGACGCACGGGCTGCTGCCAGCTTGCGTGAGGCAGTTCGTCAGGCTGACCTGCCCACCGAGGTGCTCGATGGCGAGGCGGCGCTGGTGGACGTGGCCGCGCACCCGGATGTCGACATCGTGATGGGGGCGATCGTGGGTGCGGCAGGACTGCCGCCTTGTCTGGCTGCAGCGCGCGCAGGCAAGCGCCTGTTGCTGGCCAACAAAGAGGCGCTGGTTGTCGGTGGTGAGCTGTTCATGCGGGCCGTGCGCGAAGGTGGTGCGACCCTGGTGCCCATCGACAGCGAGCATTCGGCCATTTTTCAATGCCTGCCTGAAGATCCGGCCTCCTGGTCGCGTCGCGTGGATCACATTGTGCTGACCGCTTCTGGTGGCCCTTTCCGCCAGCGTGATCCGGCAACCTTCTCCCAGATCACGCCGGAGCAGGCCTGCGCGCACCCGAATTGGGTCATGGGTCGCAAGATCTCGGTCGATTCCGCGACGATGATGAACAAGGCGCTGGAGGTGATCGAAGCGCGCTGGCTGTTTGACCTCGCGCCTGAGCAGATCCGAGTGGTCATCCACCCGCAGAGCATCGTGCACTCGATGGTGGTGTGTCGCGACCGGTCGGTGCTGGCCCAACTGGGCACGCCGGACATGCGTGTGCCAATTGCCTACGGGCTGTCCTGGCCTGAGCGAATCGAGTCCGGTGCAGAGGTGTTGGACTTCCTGAAGCTGGGGGCCCTGACCTTCGAGGCCCCCGATGCATCGCGTTACCCTGGCCTGCAGCTGGCCTGGCACGCGCTGCGCTCTGCGCCAGGGCACACCTGTGTGCTCAATGCGGCCAACGAGGTGGCTGTCGATGCGTTCCTGCATGGCAGGGTTCGTTTCGATCAGATCCATCGGGTCAACGAGGAGACCCTGGCACAGTGCAAGGTGCCAGCCGAAGCGGCAGAATCCGTGGAGGGGTTGCTGGCGTTGGACGCCGAGGCCCGTCGCGTGGCTGCTGGCGTTGTGGCCGGTTGCCGGCCTGACTGAGTTCACAGCGTGTCGATTTCGACCCGCTCCGGAGGTGCATCATGCTCATGACCGTTCTGGCCTTCCTGGTCACCATCGGGGTGCTCGTTGTCATCCACGAGTGGGGGCACTACCGTGCTGCGGTGGCGTGCGACGTCAAGGTGCTGCGGTTCTCCGTGGGCTTTGGCCGTGTGCTGTGGTCTCGCACGCGGGGCGAAACCGAGTTCGTGGTCTCTGCATTGCCTTTGGGTGGCTATGTGAAGATGCTGGACGAGCGCGAGGGTCGGGTTGAATCCAGTGAGCGGCACCGCGCGTTCAATCAGAAACCGCTGCATCAGCGCGCGTTCATCGTTGCTGCGGGCCCCCTGGCCAACCTGGTCTTGGCCGTTTTGTTGTACGCGTGCGTGAACTGGGCTGGGGTCGAGGAGATTCGGCCCTGGCTGGCCGAGCCCCGCGTGGGCAGCTTGGCCGCCGAGGCAGGCCTGCGTTCGCGTGACGAGGTCGTTGCGGTGCAGATCCAGGGCGCCTCGAAAGATGCCTCGGGTGACTCGGCGCAAGCCGTTGGTGAGTGGGTTGCCGTGCGCTCGATGACCGATCTGCAATGGTGGTTCACCCGCGCAGCGGTTCAGGGCAGTGATGTTCGCCTGCGTGTGGTCAGCCGAACATCGGAACAAGGATCTCCCTCGGGTGAGCGCGAGCTGAGCCTGGCTGTGGGCCGCATCCCGGCTGCCGATGTCGATGGGAGCTTGCTTGAGAAGCTGGGCCTGAGTGGCCCCTACGCCGAGCCACTCGTGGCCCAACTGGTGCCCAATGGCCCGGCGGAGCGCGGCGGGCTCAAGGAGGGGGACCGCGTCCTCAGCCTCAACGGCAGCCCCATTCAGGATGCAGGCCAATTGCGTCAGGCGATCCGCCAGAGCGCCGTCGACGGTCAGCCGCAGCCGCTGACCTTTCACATCGAACGTCAAGGGCGCTCGCTGGATGTCCTGGTGCAGCCTGTGATGAAGGACGTGCAAGGGCAACGCCTGCCGCGCATCGAAGCGGCGCTGGGTTCAGCCGCCGCCACCGTGACGGTTCAGCACGGCCCTGTGGACGGCCTGACCCGAGCGCTGTCCAAGACATGGGATGTGGCGAGCCTCAGCCTGGAAATGCTGGGCAAGATGCTGATCGGCGAGGCCTCCATCAAGAACCTCAGTGGTCCCATCACGATTGCCGACTACGCTGGGCGTTCTGCCGAGCTGGGTTGGGTCTACTACGTGGGTTTCCTGGCCCTCGTCAGCGTGAGCCTGGGGGTGTTGAACCTGCTGCCTCTGCCAGTCCTCGATGGTGGGCACCTCATGTATTATCTTTTCGAAGGCATCACGGGCCGCCCGGTTTCCGAGCGTTGGCTCGAGAGGCTCCAGCGAGGTGGCGTCGCCGTCATGCTCCTGATGATGTCCCTGGCCCTGTACAACGACTTCGCGCGACTGCTCGGCGCGAACTGATCTTCAACGCATGCCCATCTCCATGACCGCTGTCCGCCTCAAGCCGACCCTGCTTGCCGCCTTGCTGGCGTCCTCCCTGTTCCAGTCGGCTTGGGCCGTCGAGCCTTTTGTCCTCAAGGACATCCGCGTGGAGGGCTTGCAGCGTGCCGACGCTGGCACCGTCTTCGCATCGCTGCCGTTCCGCGTGGGCGACACCTACACCGATGACAAGGGCTCTGCCGGTCTGCGCTCGCTTTTCGCCACGGGTCTGTTCAAGGACGTGCGCATCGAGATCGATGGCAAGGTGGTGGTGGTCATCGTTGAAGAGCGCCCCGCGATCGCCCGCGTTGAGTTCGTTGGCACCAAGGAGTTCGACAAGGAAGCGCTGCTGAAGGCGCTCAAGGACGTCGGCATCTCGGAAGGCCAGCCTTTTGACCGCGCCCTGGCCGATCGGGCCGAGCAGGAACTCAAGCGGCAGTACCTCACTCGCAGCTTGTACGCCGCCGAGATCGTCACCACGATCACACCGACCGAGCGCAACCGCGTCAACGTGACCTTCACCGTCACGGAAGGCGAGATCACCAAGATCAAGGCCATCCGCATCACGGGCAACCAGGCTTTCAGCGAAAGCACCTTGTTGTCGCAAATGGACCTGACCACCGGTGGTTGGTTGACCTGGTACACCAAGTCCGACCAGTACTCGCGCGCCAAGTTCAACGCCGACCTTGAAACCCTGAAGTCCTACTACCTCAACCGGGGTTACCTGGAGTTCCGAATCGAGTCTGCTCAGGTCGCGATCTCGCCGGACAAGCAGGACATCGAGCTCGTGATCAATGTCAACGAGGGCCCGGCTTACACCGTCACGGCCGTCAAGCTCGACGGCGACTACCTTGGCAAAGAGGCCACCTTCCGCAAACTGGTGACCATTGATGCCGGAGAGGCATACAAGGCGGATCAGGTCGCCTCGACGGTCAAAGCCTTCACGGACCGCTTTGCGCAGTACGGCTACGCCTTTGCTCGCGTTGACGTGCGTCCTGAACTTGACCGCGAGAAAGGACAGGCCGTCATCAACCTCGTGGCCCAGCCGCAGCGTCGCATCTACGTGCGTCGCGTCAACGTGGCGGGCAACTCCCGCACCCGCGACGAGGTCGTGCGCCGCGAGTTCCGCCAGTTCGAATCGGCCTGGTACGACGGCCAGAAAATCAAACTCTCGCGTGACCGTGTCGACCGCCTGGGTTACTTCAAGAACGTCAACGTCGAAACCGTTGAAGTGCCGGGCACGGTTGACCAGGTTGACCTGACCGTCGCGGTGGAGGAAAAGCCCACCGGCAACCTGATGCTGGGTGCCGGCTTCTCGACGGCAGAAAAGTTGACGCTGTCTGCGTCGATCAAGCAGGACAACGTTTTCGGCTCCGGCAACTACCTGGGCATCGAGCTCAATACCAGCAAGTACAACCGCGCGATCGTGCTGAGCACGGTCGATCCGTACTTCACGGACGACGGTGTTTCTCGCTCTTACGACGTTTTCCTGCGCAACTCGCGCCCGCTCAACAGCCAGGGCGGTGACTACAAGATCGAAACCATCGGTGGTGCGGTGCGTTTCGGCGTGCCCTTCACCGAGTTCGACACCGTCTTTTTCGGCCTGGGTGTGGAGCAAACAGCCATCAAGGGCGACCTCGGTCTGCCGGTGAGCTACCGTCTGTTTCGCGACACCTTCGGTGACCGTGTGACCTCTGTGCCGCTGACCGTGGGTTGGGCCCGTGATGCCCGCGACAGCGTCATCGTCCCGACGACGGGGCGCTACCAGCGCGTGAACTTCGAAAGCGGTCTCCTGGGCGACACCCGCTACCTGCGCACCGACCTCGAAGGCCAGCAGTACATCCCCTTGAGCAACCGCTTCACCTTGGGCCTGCGTGCCGAGGTGGGCTATGGCGTGGGCCTGCAAGGCAAGCCTTACCCTGTGTTCAAGAACTTCTTCGGTGGCGGCCTGGGCTCGGTGCGCGGCTTCGAGCAAAGCTCCCTGGGGCCGATCGACATCGAAGGCGCCTACATCGGTGGCAACAAGCGCGTGAACCTCAACGCCGAGCTCTATGTCCCTTTCCCGGGGGCCGGCAACGACCGCACGCTGCGCCTGTTCGGCTTCATGGACGCGGGCAACGTCTGGGGGGAGGACGACAAAATGAAGCTTGACAACTTGCGTGCCTCTGCAGGCGTGGGCATCAGCTGGATTTCGCCGGTGGGGCCGCTCAAGCTGAGCTACGGCAAGCCCATTCGCTCCTTCAGCCAAGATAAAATCCAGCAACTCCAGTTCCAGATCGGCACGGCTTTCTGACCATGACTTCGACCTTCAAGACCTTGGTGGCCATCGCTGCGCTGAGCTGCGCGGCCGCGGTCTCGGCTCAGGAGCTCAAGATCGGCTTCGTGAACCTCGACCGCGTCCTGCGTGACGCCGCCATGGCCAAGGCTGCCCAGGCCAAGCTCGAAGGCGAGTTCACCAAGCGTGAAAAAGAGCTGCTGGACAGCGAGTCACGCCTGAAGGCCGCGTCAGATCGCTTTGACAGGGAGACCGCCTCGCTGGGTGAGTCCGAGCGGGTGCGCCGCCAGCGGGAGTTGGTGGACCAGGATCGCGAGCTGCAACGCAAGCGACGCGAGTTCCAGGAAGACCTCAACCAGCGCAAGAACGAAGAGCTGGCGTCTGTGCTTGAAAAAGCCAATCGAGTGGTCAAGTTGATTTTCGATCAGGACAAGTACGACCTGATCGTCCAGGAAGCGGTGTTCGCCGGCCCCCGTGTCGACATCACCGACAAGGTCATCAAGGCGATGAACGCCGGGTCGGGCAAGTGAACGCGTCGCATGCGAACGCCCAAGCCGCCACCGCCACGACGCTGAGCACCACGCTCGGCGAGCTGGTCAAGGCGCTTGCAGACGAAGCCCTGGGTGGTTTCGAGGCCGAAATCCAAGGTGACGCTGACACGGTGATTCGTCGCATCGGTCCGCTGGACACCCAAGAGCCTGGCACGCTGTCGTTCCTCTCCAACCCGAAGTACCGCAGCCAGCTGGCCGACACGCAGGCTGTTTGCGTGATCATCAGCCCGGCTGTGTTGGGCGATGCAGCCAAGCTGCGCTCGGCCATCGTCACCGCTGACCCCTATCGCTTCTTCGCTGCTGTCACCCGTTGGTGGGCGGCACGTGTGCGACCCCGTCCGACTGCGGCGATCCACCACAGCGCCGTGGTCTCTCCTGAAGCGGTGATCGGGCAGGGCGTGCACATCGGCCCTCTGGTGGTGGTCGAGGCGGGAGCCGTCGTCGGCGATGGCGTGGTCATCGGTTCGCACACCTCGGTGGGTGAGCGCGCTCGCATCGGTGCAGGCACTCGCCTGGCCCCGCACGTCACCATCGGCTTCGACTGCGTGATCGGCGAGCGTTGCATCTTCCACAGCGGCGTGGTCATCGGGGCCGACGGCTTCGGTTTCGCGCCGCACCAGGGCCGCTGGGAAAAGATCGAGCAGCTTGGTGCCGTGCGCATCGGCAACGACGTCGAGCTGGGCGCCAACACCTGCGTTGACCGCGGCGCGCTGGACGACACCGTCATCGAAGACGGCGTCAAGCTCGACAACCTGGTTCAGATCGCGCACAACGTGCACATCGGCGAGCACTCGGCCATGGCGGGCTGCGTTGGCGTGGCCGGCAGCGCGCGCATCGGCAAACATTGCACCGTCGGGGGCGCAGGCATGATCCTGGGTCACCTGACGTTGGCGGACCACGTGCATGTTTCTTCGGGCACGTTGATCTCGCGCTCCATCCTCAAGCCCGGGCAGTACAGCGGCGTCTTCCCGTTCGATGACAACGCGTCCTGGGAAAAGAACGCCGCGACCCTGCGACAGCTGCACGCCCTGCGTGACCGCATCCGCGCCCTTGAAAAAGAAGTGAAAAGCTGATGGACATCCACAAGATCCTCAACAAGCTCCCCCACCGCTACCCCTTCCTCATGGTGGACAGGGTGCTGGAGGTTGAAAAGAACGTGCGCATCCGCGCACTCAAGAACGTCACCATCAACGAGCCGTTCTTCCAGGGGCACTTCCCGGGCCGCCCGGTCATGCCCGGCGTGATGATGCTTGAGGCGCTGGCTCAGGCCGCTGCGCTGCTGGCCTTCGAGACCATGGGCAACGCCGCCGATGAAAACTCGGTGTACTACTTCGTGGGCATCGATGGTGCGCGCTTCAAGCGCCCGGTCGAGCCGGGTGACCAGCTCTTCCTTGACGTCTTCATGGATCGCAACAAGGGTGGCATCTACAAGTTCAAGGCCCGTGCCATGGTGGGCGAAGAGCTTGCCGTCGAGGCCGAGCTGATGTGCACCGTGCGCAAGGTGGCCTGAGCCCATGGCGAACATCCACCCCACCGCCATCGTTGACGCGAAGGCTGAGTTGGCCGACTCGGTCAGCGTGGGCGCTTTCACGACCATCGGCCCGAACGTGCGCATCGGTGAAGGCACGAGCATCGGCGCGCACTGCGTGATCGAAGGTGTGACCACCATCGGCCGTGACAACAAGGTCTACCAGTTCGCCTCGCTGGGTGCCGATCCGCAGGACAAGAAGTACAAGGGCGAGCCCACGCAGCTGATCATCGGTGACCGCAACACCATCCGCGAGTTCACCACGTTCAACACCGGCACGGTGCAGGACAAGGGCGTGACCCAGGTCGGCCACGACAACTGGATCATGGCCTACGTGCACGTGGCCCACGACTGCGTCATCGGTGACCACAACGTGATCGCCAACTCGGTGCAGTTCGCCGGTCACGTCACGGTGGGCAACTTCACGCTGATCGGCGGCATCAGCGGCATCCACCAGTTTGTGCGCATCGGCGACTTCGCCATGCTGGGTTTCCAGACTCGCCTGTCGCAAGACCTGCCGCCTTTCGTGGTGGCTGCTGGCAACCCGGCCGAAGCGCAGAACGTGCACCAGGAAGGCCCCCGTCGCCGTGGCTACTCGCCCGAGCGCCTGGCCAACCTCAAGGCCATGTACAAGCTGCTGTATCGCAAGGGCCTGACGCTCGCCGCTTCGGTGCAAGAGATCACGGCGCTCAAGTCCGCGCCCGAGGCCTTGGCCGAAGGTGTGCAAGGCGACATCGACAAGATGCTGGCCTTCCTGGCCGACGCCCAACGCGGCATTGTGCGCTGAGGGGGCCTCCAGGTGAGTCGGCCCGATCCCCGCATCGGCATGGTCGCCGGTGAAACCTCCGGTGACCTGCTGGCCGGGCTGCTGCTGCGTGGCATGAAGTCGCGCTGGCCGGGTCTGAGCTCGCAAGGCATCGGCGGCCCCAAGATGGCTGCTCAGGGCTTCGAGGCCTGGTGGCCGCACGAAAAGCTGGCGGTTCACGGCTTCAACATGGAGGTGCTGCGGCGCTTCCGCGAGATCTGGACCATCCGCCGCCGCCTGGGTGATCGCCTGCTGGCTGATCGACCCGACGTGTTCATCGGCGTCGATGCCCCCGACTTCAACCTCGGCCTGGAAGCCCGCCTCAAAGAGCAGGGCGTCAAGACCGTGCACTTTGTCAGCCCTTCGATCTGGGCTTGGCGTGGCGGGCGCATCAAGAAGATCCACCGCTCGGTGGACCACATGCTCTGCCTGTTTCCCTTCGAGCCGAAGATCTACCAGGACGCGGGCATCAACGCGAGCTTCGTGGGGCACCCGCTGGCCGACACGATCCCGCTGGAGGTGCCGCGTGCGGCCGCGCGTGCGGCGCTGGGCATCGCCGAGTCCACGCCGCTGGTGGCGGTGCTGCCAGGCAGCCGCCGTGGCGAGATCCAGCACATCGCGCCGTGCTTCTTGCAGACCGTGGCCCTGCTGGCCAGGCAGCGCCCTGATCTGCGCTTTGTGTTGCCCGTCGTGCCTGGCTTGCGCTCGTTGGTGGAGCCCATGGTGCGCGAACACGCGCCTGATGCACCGCTGACCTTGCTTGATGGCCAATCGCACGAAGCCCTGGCCGCCTGCGACGTCACCCTCATAGCCAGTGGCACGGCCACGCTGGAGGCCGCGTTGTTCAAGCGCCCCATGGTGATTGCCTACCAGCTCAGCCCCATGAGTTGGCAGATCATGAAGCGCATGGGCTACCTGCCTTGGGTGGGCCTGCCCAACATCCTCGAGCGAGATTTCGTCGTGCCCGAGCGCTTGCAGGACGATGCCAAACCGGTGCAACTGGCCAAGGACGTGCTCGCCTGGCTGGATGACCCCTCGCGCAGCGCCTCGGTGCAACAGCGCTTCCTTGAACTCCATCACACCCTGCGCCGCAACACCGGCCAGGCCGCCACCGATGCGATCGCGAAAGTCCTCGAAGCGCGTTGAGGCGGTTGCCCCCTTGCACGCTGACCAGCAACTGGACCTGCTGTGCCCGCTAGAGCCCACCGGTTTGCTGGCGGGTGTGGACGAGGCGGGGCGTGGCCCCTTGGCGGGTCCGGTGGTGGCGGCAGCCGTCATCCTCGACGAACTCAACCCCATCGCAGGCCTGGCCGATTCCAAAAAGCTCACAGCTCGCCAGCGAGAGGCCCTGTTCGACGAAATCCGGGCCAAGGCACTGTGCTGCAGCATTGCCCTGGCCTCGGTCGAAGAGATCGACGAACTCAACATCCTCCACGCGACCATGCTGGCCATGCGCCGCGCCGTCGAAGGCCTGCGCCTGAAGCCTTCCCTGGTGCAGGTCGATGGCAACCGGGTGCCGCCGCTGCAGGTGCCTGCCCAGGCCATCGTCAAGGGCGATGCCAAGGTGCAGGCCATCTCGGCGGCCTCGATCCTGGCGAAGGTGCATCGCGACCGCATCTGCGACGAGCTGCATCAGGCGCACCCCCAATACGGCTTTGATGGCCACAAGGGCTACCCCACTGCCGATCACTTGGCGGCCCTGCGCGAGCATGGCGCGACACCCCATCACCGGCGCAGCTTCGGGCCCGTGAAGGTGGTGCTGGGCCTGGTGCCGGACCCGACCCTGGTGGTGGGCAGCCCGCTGCGCCGCTGACAACACATGACCGACTCTTCCGTTCAGCTCATCACTTCGCGCGAGAACGCGCTCATTGCGCGACTGCGCCGGCTGTCCCAGGAGCCACTGGCCTACCGCAAGCAGGCCGAGGTCTGGCTGGAAGGCGATCATCTTTGCCGCGCGGCGCTGGCGCGTGGCCTGCGCGCGCCCCTGGCCGTGGTGGCTGACACCGCCTGGGTCGGCGAGCATGGTCAAGGGCAGGGCAGCGATGAGCGTGCCGACCTGGCCACCCGGCTGGCCCGCCAGGCCGCTCGCGTGGTGGTCGTGCCCGAGGCGCTCTGGAAGGTGTTCACGGGCCTGGAGTCGCCTGCGCGAATCGGCTTTCTCATGCCGCTCGTGGGGGAACATGTGCTGACGGGTGCCGTGCAATCGGGCGTGGCCACGGTGGTGCTGGACCGCCTGCAGGACGCTGGCAACGTCGGCAGCATCTTGCGCAGCGCGGCGGCCCTGGGCGTTGGGCAGGTGCTGGCCCTCAAGGGCACGGCAGGTCTGTGGTCGCCCAAGGTGCTGCGTGCCGGCATGGGGGCGCACTTTGGGTTGAACCTCGTCGAGCAACTGTCTGCCGAAGACCTCGCCGGCCTGGGGGTGCCCTTGGTGGCCACCAGTTCGCACACCGAAAACGAGCTGCACAGCGTGAAGTTGCCCGAGCCATGCGCATGGGTCATGGGCCATGAAGGGCAGGGGGTCAGCGGCGAACTGATGGCGCGATGCACGTTGTCCGTTCGGATTCCTCAGCCTGGTGGCGAGGAGTCCTTGAATGTGGCGGCAGCCACCGCCATCTGCTTGTACGAGTCGCTGCGCCGCCGCGTGGCCTGAGCCTGAGTCTGCCCCGGATCACCCTGCGATGAGGGTGGCCCGCGCGTGGAGACTTGGGCGCGCCCTGCAGATGACATAACATCGGCGCATCGGCGCGGGCTCGGTCTCGCCGCTCACATCACTTTGGAGAAACACATGGATCGTTCGATCAAGCCCATTGACGTCGTCTACGGCGGCGCTGTTGGCTCGGCCCAGCGTCAGCGCGTGCTGCGCAACACCTACGCCTTGCTGGCGCTGTCCTTGCTGCCCACGGTGCTGGGCGCCTGGATGGGCGTCGCCATGGGCGGCTTCAGCCTCGGTGGCCCGCTCGTGACCTTCATCGCCTTCATGGCGATTTCCTTCGGTTTCTTCTTCGCCATCGAGAAGTTCAAGAACTCCGGCGTGGGCGTGCTGCTCCTGCTGGGTTTCACCTTCTTCATGGGCTTGATGATGTCCCGGCTGCTGAGCTTTGCGCTGGGCCTGGGCAACGGCGCTCAGCTCATCGGCATGGCCTTTGGTGGCACCGCGCTGATCTTCGGCGCCATGGCCACCTTGTCGAGCGTGGTCAAGCGAGACCTGTCGAGCATGGGCAAGTGGCTCTTCGTCGGTGCCCTGGTGCTGATCGTGGCCGCGGTTGCCAACATCTGGCTGCAGATGCCGGCGCTGATGCTCGCGATCTCGGCCATGGCCGTGCTGATCTTCTCGGCTTTCATTCTTTATGACATCAAGCGCATCATCGATGGCGGCGAGACCAACTACGTCACCGCCACGCTGGCGCTGTACCTGGATGTCTACAACGTGTTCACGTCCCTGTTGCAGCTGCTGATGGCGCTGGGTGGCAGCGACGACTGATCGCTGACAGGCCTTCGAATGAAAGCGGCCCCGTGAGCGCGAGCTCCGGGGCCGTTGGCTTTGCGAGGCGCAGATCAGTACTCGTCGCCGCCGATGTAGGTGCCGGGCGCCAGGTTCTCGAAGCGCGTGTTCGATTTCAGGAAGGCCAGGTGCAGGCTGCCCACCGGGCCGTTACGCTGCTTGCCAATGATGATCTCGGCCGTGCCGGGGATCTTCGATTCCTTGTTGTAGTACTCGTCGCGGTAGATGAACATGATCACGTCGGCGTCCTGCTCGATGGCGCCCGATTCGCGAAGGTCGGACATCATGGGGCGCTTGTCGGGCCGCGTCTCAACCGAGCGGTTGAGCTGCGACAGCGCGATCACCGGGCACTGCAGCTCTTTCGCCAGGGCCTTGAGGCCCCGCGAGATTTCGCCGATCACGGTGGCGCGGTTTTCTTCGTTGCCGCCCGAGCCACTCATCAGCTGCAGGTAGTCGATGATGATCAGGCCCAGCGTGCCGCCGAACTGGCGGGCCAGGCGACGTGCTCGTGCGCGCAACTCGTTGGGCGAGAGGCCCGGTGTCTCGTCGATGAAGACGTGCGCGTGGCGCAGCTTCTCGACCGTCTCGCTCAGGCGGCTCCATTCGTCGTCGGTCAGGCGGCCTGTGCGCAGGTTCTGCTGGTTGATGCGGCCGATGGAGCCGACCATCCGCAGCGCCAGCTGGGAGGCACCCATTTCCATCGAGAACACCGCCACCGGCAGGCCCTCGTTGACGGCCACGTTCTCGCCGATGTTGAGTGCAAAAGCGGTTTTGCCCATGGAAGGGCGCGCGGCCAGGATGATGAGGTCGCCTTTTTGCAGGCCGGCCGTCATCTTGTCCATCTCGATGAAGCCCGTGCGTACGCCGGTGACGTCTTCGGCGCCGTTGTCGGCCAGCTCCTGCACGCGGTCGAGCAGGTCGACGACCAGGCCGTCCATGGCGAAGAAGCCCTGCTTGTTGCGGCTGCCCTCTTCGCCGATCTTCATGATGCGGGCTTCGGCCTCGTCCAGGATGTCCGAGACCGACTTGCCCTGCGGGTTGAATGCGTTGGTGGCGATCTCGTCAGAGGCTGTCACCAGTTTGCGCAGCACGGCGCGTTCGCGCACGATCTCGGCGTAGCGGCGCATGTTGGCCGCGCTGGGCACCGACTGCGCCAGGTTGTTGAGGTAGACCAGTCCACCCACGTCCGCAGCCTTGCCCTGCATTTGCAGTTGCTCGAAAACGGTGATGACGTCGGCGGGCTTGGAGGCCGACACCAGTTGCTGGATGGCCACGAAGATGAGCTGGTGCTCATGGCGGTAGAAGTCGCCCTCGTGCAGCAGGTCGGCGGCGCGGTCCCAGGCGCTGTTGTCCAGCAGCAGGCCGCCCAGCACGCTTTGCTCTGCCTCGATGGAATGGGGGGGCACGCGCAGGCGGGCGATCTCGTCGCTGCCGCCGGAGGCGCCCACGCTGAGGCCCGTGGGCGTGGAAGTTGATGCGTTGGGGAAGACTGCAGCCATGTGTTCAATCATACGGCCGGCGAAGCGCGGGGCCTGTGGATAAAGCTGTGGGCAAGCGTGGGGGATCCTGGGGGCTTCCTGGGGAAACGCGAGGACAACTGCCCGCCTGGGCGCTCAGCAGGTAAAGGACACCCAGAAACGACAAAGCCGGCTTGCGCCGGCTTTGCTCAGGCGGGCCACCGAAGCGGCCCATGATCCCAGAGGATCAGACGGTTTCGCCAACCACGGCGACGGTCACGTCCACCACCACGTCGGTGTGCAGGGCGACGGACACGGCGTGTTCACCGGTGGTCTTGAGCGGGCCGTTGGGCAGGCGAACCTGCTGCTTGGTCACTTCGAAGCCGGCAGCCTTGAGGCCTTCGGCGATGTCGAAGTTGGTGACCGAGCCGAACAGGCGGCCGTCCACGCCAGCCTTCTGGCTGAGGGAGACGGTCTTGCCGCTCAGCTTTTCGCCCACGGCTTGGGCAGCGGCCAGCTTCTCGGCGGAAGCCTTTTCCAGTTCGGCGCGACGGGCTTCGAACTCGGCGACGGCCTTGGTGGTGGCGCGGCGAGCTTGGCCAGTCGGGATCAGGAAGTTGCGGGCGTAGCCGTCCTTGACCTTGACCACGTCACCCAGGGTACCCAGGTTGGCGACTTTTTCGAGGAGGATGATTTGCATGACGGTGACTCCTTAGACGCGATGTTGGTCGCTGTAAGGCAGCAGGGCCAGGAAGCGGGCGCGCTTGATGGCGGTGGTCAGCTGACGTTGGTAGATCGCGCGGGTGCCGGTCAGGCGAGCGGGGATGATCTTGCCGTTTTCAGCGATGAAGTCGCGCAGGGTGTCGACGTCCTTGTAGTCGATTTGTTCGACGCCAGCGACGGTGAAGCGGCAGAAGCGCTTGCGACGGAACAGCAGGGATTGCGTGTTGCGCTTGCCCTTGCGGTCTTTGGAGAACTTGCCGTTCTTGGAGCGGGGAGCAGCCATGATGACCTCTCAATATCCGGTGGATGGTTTAAACGATGTCTTGTAGAGCGGTGATGTGCAGCAGCACGCCTCGTCCGTTGCGCGGTGACCCCAGGAAACCGGTGAAGCCGTGAGCCTCTCCGATGGGCAGCCGGCTCAACGCTTGCGCGATGTCGCCAACGGCCACTGCCTTCATCTCCAGCTGAACCTTGCGGCTTCGCTGGTTTTCCTGCAGTTCGGACTCGTGTTCAAGCACGAGGTCCAGGGCAGGGAGTCCGGCGGGGGTGTATCGCAGTGCCTTGCGTTCGATGATCCGGGCAGACAGCAGGACTTGGTTCATGTCTTGCGGGGTCTGGCGGGCTTCGTCACGTCAGGGCTGGACGGGCAGCCGATTCACGCCTTGCGGCATGGATCAGGCAGCGGCTTGGTCCTGCTGGGCCTTGCGGGCCTCTTCACGCTCGACTTGCTTCATCATCACGGAAGGAGTGGTCTCGGCCTTGTCCTTCTGCACGGTCAGGTGACGCAGCACGGCGTCGTTGAACTTGAAGCCGGTTTCGATTTCAGCCAGGGTTTCCTTGCTGATTTCGACGTTCAGGCACAGGTAGTGCGCCTTGGCCAGCTTGTTGATCTGGTAAGCCAGCTGACGACGGCCCCAGTCTTCAACGCGGTGCACCTGGCCACCGGTGGTGGTGATCAGGGTCTTGTAACGCTCCAGCATGGCCGGAACCTGCTCGCTTTGATCCGGGTGGATCAGCACGATGATTTCATAGTGACGCATGGTGACTCCTTGTGGATTCCCCACCTCTCACCGGGTGAGAAGGTGGGATGGAAGCCGTCGCGAAGCGTCAAACCCGCTGACGGCAAGGGTTGAGCCTCTTTTGATCAGAGGCTTCAACATTCGGAAAACCCGCGAGTATAGCAACAAAAACGCCACCCGTGGGTGGCGTGAGGGGTTCAGGGTGTTCGACACCCCGAAAACAGGTCGCAAGCCCGCCGAACGGCAGGGCGCGACCTCACTTGGCGGCCAGGCGTTGCCAGGTGTCGACCACGGTGTCGGGGTTCAGCGAGATGGACACGATGCCCTCGGCGGCCAGCCACTCGGCGAAATCCGGGTGGTCGGAAGGGCCCTGGCCACAGATGCCGATGTACTTGCCGGTGGCCCGGCAGGCGGCGATGGCTCGCGAGATCAATGCCTTGACGGCTGGGTCGCGTTCGTCGAAATCGTGCGCCAGCAACTCCAGTCCGGAGTCGCGGTCCAGGCCCAGCGTGAGCTGGGTCAGGTCGTTCGACCCGATGGACATGCCGTCGAAGAACTCCAGGAACTGCTCGGCCAGGATGGCGTTGGAGGGCACCTCGCACATCATGATGACGCGCAGGCCGTCCTTGCCGCCCTTGGATTCGCGCACCAGGCCGTGGTCGGCCAGCATCTTGGTGACGCGCTCGGCCTGTTTCAAGGTGCGCACGAAGGGCACCATGATCTCGACGTTGGTCAGGCCCATGTCGTTGCGCACGCGCTTGAGGGCTTCGCACTCCATCGCGAAGGCCTCGCCGAACTCGGCGCTGATGTAGCGCGAGGCGCCACGGAAGCCCAGCATCGGGTTTTCTTCTTCGGGCTCGTAGCGCGAACCGCCGATGAGCTTCTTGTACTCGTTGGACTTGAAGTCCGACAGGCGCACGATGACGGGCTTGGGCCAGAACGAAGCGGCGATGGTGGCGATGCCTTCGGCCAGCTTGTCGACGTAGAAGGCGCGCGGCGAGGCGTGACCTCGGGCCACGGACTCGACGGCTTTCTTCAGGTCGTTGTCGACGTTCGGGTAGTCGAGGATGGCCTTGGGGTGCACGCCGATGTTGTTGTTGATGATGAACTCGAGGCGTGCCAGGCCCACGCCGGCGTTCGGCATCTGCGCGAAGTCGAAGGCCAGTTGCGGGTTGCCGACGTTCATCATGATCTTCAGGCCGATGTGGGGCATCTCGCCACGGGTCACCTCGGTGACTTCCGTTTCCAGCAGGCCTTCGTAGATGTGGCCGGTGTCGCCCTCGGAGCAGGCCACGGTCACCAGGGTGCCGTCGGTCAGGCGCTCGGTGGCGTTGCCGCAGCCCACCACAGCCGGGATGCCCAGCTCACGCGCGATGATGGCCGCGTGGCAGGTGCGACCGCCGCGGTTCGTGACGATGGCGCTGGCGCGCTTCATCACCGGCTCCCAGTTGGGGTCGGTCATGTCGGTGACCAGCACGTCGCCCGGCTGGACCTTGTCCATCTCGGAGATGTTGTGGACGATGCGGACCGGGCCGGTGCCGATCTTCTGGCCGATGGCGCGGCCTTCAGCGAGGATGGTGCCGGTGCCCTTGAGCTTGTAGCGCTGCTCGCTCTTGCCTTGCTGCTGGCTCTTGACCGTCTCGGGGCGGGCTTGGAGGATGTAGATCTTGCCGTCGCCGCCGTCCTTGCCCCACTCGATGTCCATCGGGCGGCCGTAGTGCTGCTCGATGACGAGGGCGTAGCGGGCCAGCTCCATGACGTCGTCGTTGGTCAGGCTGTAGCGGTTGCGGGCTTCGACGGTGGTGTCCACGGTCTTGACCAGCTTGCCCGACGCGGCCTTCTCTTCGGGCGTGGAGAACTCCATCTTGATCAGCTTGGAGCCCAGGTTGCGGCGGATGACGGCCTGCTTGCCAGCCTTGAGCGCGGGCTTGTGGACGTAGAACTCGTCGGGGTTGACGGCGCCCTGCACCACGGTTTCACCCAAGCCGTAGCTGGAGGTGATGAAGACCACGTCCGAAAAACCGGACTCGGTGTCGATGGTGAACATCACGCCGGCGGCGCCGATGTCGGAGCGAACCATGCGTTGCACGCCCGCAGAGAGGGCCACCACGTCGTGGGCGAAGCCCTTGTGCACGCGGTAAGAGATGGCGCGGTCGTTGTAGAGCGAGGCGAAGACTTCCTTCATCTTGTGCAGGATGTCTTCGATGCCGATGACGTTCAGGAAGGTTTCCTGCTGGCCGGCGAACGAGGCGTCGGGCAGGTCTTCGGCGGTGGCCGAGGAGCGCACGGCGAAGGAGGCCTGGGGGGTGTCGCCAGCCAGCGTCACGAACGCATCGCGGATGGCCTTTTCGAGGTCGGCGGGAAAGGGTTGGGCCTCGACCCAGCCACGGATTTCTGCCCCGGCCTGGGCCAGGGCCTTGACGTCTTCGGTGTCGAGCGTGGCCAGGCGCTGGCTGATGCGCAGGCTCAGGCCGTCATGCTTGAGAAACTCGCGGAAGGCGTGGGCGGTGGTGGCGAAGCCGGTGGGCACGCGCACGCCGTCGGGCAGCTGGGAGATCATCTCGCCCAGCGAGGCGTTCTTGCCGCCGACCGACTCGACGTCGGACATGCGCAATTGCTCGAAGGGCACGACCAGGGCGGTCGGCGCAAAGCGTTCGGTCATAGAAAAACTCCAGGATGGTGAAAAAATCTTGGGGCTTCCGGGGCGAAGCTGGGGCGGCCGGTCTGTTGTTTTGATGGTGTGACCTGGCAGGCGTCAGCGGGCGGGCCGGAAACGGTTGAACCGATTGTAGGGTCCCGCCTATGATCCGGGGGGTCTTTCCAATGAATCCGGATCGCGCCGGGGGCCGGTGTTGTGAACACCTCACCCCCTCGTTCGAGGTCCCCGCATCCCCATGCCCGATCGCAGCGTTTTCTTCGTGTCCGATGGCACCGGCATCACCGCCGAAACCATGGGCAATTCCATCCTGGCCCAGTTCGCCATCAAGCCCCGCCACGTCCGCCGGCCCTTCATCGACACGGAGGACAAAGCCTTCCACGTGGTGCGCGAGATCAACACCGCGGCCGAGCGGGAGGGGCAGCGCCCCATTGTTTTCACCACCTTGGCCAATGACGACGTGCTGTCGATCCTGCAGACCTGCCAGGGCAAGGTTTTTGACGTCATCAAGACTTTCGTGGAGCCCTTGGAAGAAGAGCTCAACATGAAGTCCAACCACCGCGTCGGTCGCTTCAGCGACGCGAGCGTGGACGGCGAGTACAACAACCGCATCGACGCCATCAATTACGCGCTCGAGCACGATGACGGGCAGTCGTCTCGCAACCTCGAAGAGGCAGATGTGGTGCTGGTTGGCGTGAGCCGTTGCGGCAAGACGCCCACTTCGCTTTACCTGGCCATGCAGCACGGTGTGAAGGCGGCCAACGTGCCCCTGATTCCCGAGGACTTTGACCGTGGGTTCTTGCCGACCATGCTCAAACCCTACAAAAAGAAGTGCTTCGGGCTGACCATCGACCCGCAACGGCTCAGCCAGATTCGCAACGAGCGTCGGCCCAACAGCCGCTACGCCAGCCTGGAGAGCTGCCGCTTTGAAGTTCAGCAGGCCGAATCCATGATGCGCCGCGAGGGCATCGCTTGGCTGTCATCGACGCACAAGTCGATCGAAGAGATCGCCACGACGATCCTGCGCGACATCCGACCTGATCGACTGATTTACTGAGCCTGCTTGCCAGGCATCGAGCTGGCCTGCCGGTCGAGCGCGGCCAGATGGGTCAGGAAACCCTGCAGGTGCACGGACAGCCGCTGGCCCAATGCACTCGACTCCGGGTTGGCCTGCCTGGCCTGGTCCTGCGTTTGCGTGGCGAGGTCGGTCAGGCCCGGGGTGCGCAGGTTCAGGGCAATGCCCTTGATTTCGTGGGCCACCTTGGCCAGTCGCACCAGGTCTGCAGACTGCAAGGCCTGGTTCAGTTGATCGGCCACACCGGGCAGTGTTTGGCTGGCCACGCTCATCAAGGCACTCAGGACACCAGGTTGTGGTGCGAAGTGTTGCTGCATGCTGAACCAGTCGGCTTCGGGCGTGGCGAGCGCAGGAGCTACCGAAGGGCTGGACGGGGGTACAACTTTCATGGGGCTCTCCGGCGGGCGTGACACGTGCTTGAGCACCGCCTGCACCAGTGTATCCAGCATGTAGGGTTTGGTGATGTAGTCGACCATGCCCGCGCTCATCGCCTCTTGCCTAGCCTGGTTGAAGGCGTGCGCTGTCAAACCTATGACGGGAAGCTGAGGCGCCAGGCTTCGGATGCGCCGTGTTGCCTCGTTGCCGTCCATGACGGGCATCTGGATGTCGCACAGCACGAGATCGATGTTGGCAGGGCCTTTGGCCACGCGCTCGACGGCTTGTTCGCCGTCGAAGGCAAACTGCGATGGCAGCTCCTTCCGCCTCCAGCATTTGCCCCAGGATCAGCCGGTTCACCGGGTTGTCTTCCGCTGCGAGCAGGCGCAGGCCACTCAGCCTGCGCTGGCCTGCGCGTGCCTGCGGTTGGGGGCGATGGGTCAGGGCGTGCAGAAGCCGAAGGGGGGAGAGCGGGCCGCTCAGCAGGAGGGTGTCCATGGACAGCGGTGTGCCGTCCTGCCCCACTGGGCGGACACCCATGTCGGGCAGGTGTACGACCAAGGATTGGCCGGATGCTTGCAGAGCGAGTTGGCCGTGTGCGTGCCCAGGGCGCGCTGATGGAGCAGCAGCGTGGCAGCGCGTGGTCGGGTCTCTGGCACGCGATCGCTCCAGCAGGCGGGGCAGCCGCGTTGTTTCAATTGGTGCAGCAGGGCCTCGCGCTCGCCCTCCGGAAATCCGATGAGCACGAGGTTGGACAAGGTCGTCCAATTGGGTGGCGCCGCTTCCTGCAAGGGCAGGCTCACGCAAACACTCGTTCCGCGCCCCCGCTCGCTGCGCACCTCGATCTCGCCCCCCATGAGTTCGACCAGGCTTTTGCAGATCGCCAGCCCGAGCCCGGTTCCAGCGTTGCTAGCGCCGCCGGTCTGGGGGGCTTGCGCATCGTGCACCTGAACGAAGGGCTGGAACAACTCGTCCAACCGTTCGGGTGGGATGCCTGTGCCCGTGTCGCTGACCGTGAAGTTGAGCCGGCTGCCTTGTCTGCTCAGGATGAGTCGCACTTCACCCTGGTCGGTGAACTTGATGGCGTTGGTGATCAGGTTCACCAGGATCTGGGTCAGGCGTTTGGCGTCGCCCAGCGTCTGCGCGGGCACATCGACACCCTCGTCGATCTCAAGCCTGATGCCTTTGCTGCAGGCGCGCAATGCGGTGACGCCGAGTACCTGCTCGATCAGCCGACCAATGTCGACCACGCCCAGGTGCAGGTGCATCTTGCCGGCCTCGATCTTGGAGAAGTCGAGCACCTCGTCGATGAGCGAGAGCAGGTGCTGACCTGAATCGAGGATCTGCCTGAAGGTGCCGGCGCAGGGCGAGCCCGTGCTTTCTTTGAGGCCGATTTGTGCGAGGCTGAACATCGTGTTCAAGGGCGTGCGCAGCTCGTGACTGACGTTGGAGAGGAAGTCTGATTTGGCCTGGCTGGCCGCTCGCGCGGTTTGCTCTGCGAGCTTGGTGTCGGTCACGTCGAGCACGAGCACCAGGAAGCCTTTGACCGAGTCCCCGTCGAAGTCGGGCAGGTAGTGGGTTTCGCTGACGCGGTACTGCCCGGGATGGCCGGGCACGGGCAGGTCCCGCAAAAAGCATTGCCGCTCGCCGCGCAGGGCACCTTCGATGTGGGGTCGATTGAGCTCAAACAGGCTTTTGCCCAGCAGTTTGCTGATGTGCTTGCCTCGGATCTCGTCCGGGGTCATGCCGAACCAATCGCTGTAGGCGTGGTTGGTAAAGCGGTTGCAAAGCAGTTTGTCCCAGTAGCCGACCAGGCCGGGCACGCCGTCGAGGATGGTCTGGAGCAGGCGCTCGTGCTCGGATGGGGCAGGGGGGGCGCTGGGGACGACCTCGGTCGAACTTTCCTGCCATCGCAGGTTCTCGTCGTCGCTCGCCTTTTGTGAGGTGACGTCCATCACGATGCCGACGTAGTGGGTCGGCCCATCGCGGGTGAGCAGGCCAGGCTGGCCCCGGCTCAGGAGCCAGCGAACAGGGCCTCGCTCGGGGAGCGTGCGCCAGCACCCTTCAAAGGGTGCGCCCGCACGCCTTGCCTCGCTGACCGCCCGCATGGCCGCATCGCGGTCGTCGGGGTGGATGCTGGACAACCACGTCTGGTAGGACGGGGGCTGCTCGCCTGGGCTGAGGCCGTGGAGGCGCCAGACCTCTTCGGTCCAGCGGTTCTGGTCGGTGCGGAGGTCCCATTCCCAGACGCCAGCTCGGGCAGCGTGCAGGGCCAGCTCCAGGCTGGCACCGGCTGGCGCCAGGAGCCCTGGCAGTGGGGCGTGCGTGATCGCGGAACCCATTGAGCCTCCTGCATCGGTGCACCGCCTCAGGGGCGGTGTCAGGCGTGAAGGGGCCCGCCGTGATACGACTAACGCACACCGAGCCCGGCGTAAGACAGGACATTGTCTTGGCGCCGCTTGCCGCGATGCACAAAGACCATGCCCGTCACCTGGGCTTGTGTCGCATCAGGCCTCGGCCGAGATGGGCAGGCAGCTGCAGAACAGGTTGCGATCGCCGTGAACGTTGTCCACGCGGCCAACCGGAGACCAGTACTTTTGCAGGCGCAGGCTGGGCACCGGGTAGGCGGCGGTTTCGCGGCTGTAGGCGTGCTGCCACTCGCCGCTCAGCAGGGTGGCCGCGGTGTGCGGGGCGTGCTTGAGCGGGTTGTCCTCGCGAGGCAGGCGGCCATCTTCGACGGCGCGGATCTCGTCGCGGATGGCGATCATGGCGTCGCAGAAGCGGTCGAGTTCGGTCTGGGATTCGCTCTCCGTGGGCTCGACCATCAGCGTGCCGGCGACCGGGAAGCTCAACGTGGGCGCGTGGAAGCCGTAGTCGATCAGGCGCTTGGCCACGTCTTCGGCGGACACGCCGCTGCTGTCCTTCAAGGGGCGCAGGTCGAGGATGCACTCGTGGGCCACGCCACCGCCCTTGACGACGCTGCTGCCGCCGCTGAAGTGGATGTCGTAGTGGTCGGCCAGGCGGGCGGCCACGTAGTTGGCATTCAGGATGGCGACCTCGGTGGCGGCCTTGAGGCCATCGGCGCCCATCATGCGGATGTACATCCAGCTGATGGGCAGCACGGCGGCGTTGCCCAGCGGGGCGGCCGAGACGGCGCCGACTTGCTGGTCGGTGCCCAGACCGGCCGAGCGGTGCGCCGGCAGGAACGGCGCGAGGTCTTCGACCACGCAGACGGGGCCGACGCCGGGGCCACCACCGCCGTGCGGGATGCAGAAGGTCTTGTGCAGGTTCAGGTGGCTGACGTCGCCACCGAACTGGCCCGGTGCGGCCAGGCCGACCAGGGCGTTCATGTTGGCGCCGTCCACGTAGACGCGCCCACCGTGTTCGTGAACCAGCTTGCACAGCTCGGTCACGCGGGTCTCGAACACGCCGTAAGTGGACGGGTAGGTGATCATCACGGCGGCCAGGTTGGCGCTGTGGGCCTCGCACTTGGCGCGCAGGTCGTCGAGGTCGACGTTGCCGTTGGCGTCGCACTTGGTGACCACGACCTTCATGCCGACCATCTGGGCGCTGGCGGGGTTGGTGCCGTGGGCCGACTCGGGGATCAGGCAGATGTCGCGGTGACCTTCGCCGCGCGACTCGTGGTAGGCCTTGATGATGAGCAGGCCGGCGTACTCGCCTTGCGAGCCGGCGTTGGGCTGCAGGCTGATGCCGGCATAGCCTGTGGCCTGCGACAGCCAGGCGCACAGCTGCTGGTCGAGCAGCTCGTAGCCCTTGAGCTGATCACGCGGGGCGAAGGGGTGGATGTGCGCGAACTCCGGCCAGGTGATGGGGATCATCTCGCTGGTGGCGTTGAGCTTCATGGTGCATGAGCCCAGCGGGATCATGGTGCGGTCCAGGGCCAGGTCCTTGTCGGACAGGGCGCGGATGTAGCGCAGCATCTCCGTTTCGGAGTGGTGGGTGTTGAACACCGGGTGCGTCAGGTAGGCGCTGGTGCGGCGCAGGCCCTCGGGCAGGCCGATGGTGGCGGTGGCGGCCAGCTGGTCAACGCTGGGCACGGCCTTGCCTGCGGCGAACACGGCCAGCAAGTCGGCCAGGTCGGCGCGGGTGGTGGTCTCGTCCAGCGAAATGCCCAGCGTGTCGGCGCTGGCGGCGCGCAGGTTCATGTCCTTTGCGACGGCGGCGGCCAGCAACTGGTCGCGTTCGGCCGGGCTGGCGCAGCGCACGTGCAGGGTGTCGAACCAGGTGTCGTGCAGCAGTTCGCGACCGAGCTGCTTGAGGCCCGCGGCCAGGATCGAGGCGTAGGCGGTCACGCGCTGGGCGATGCGCTGGAGGCCTTCGGGGCCGTGGTAGACGGCGTACATGCTGGCCACGACGGCGGGCAGCACCTGGGCCGTGCAGATGTTGGAGGTGGCCTTTTCGCGGCGGATGTGCTGCTCGCGGGTCTGCAGGGCCAGGCGATAGGCGGGGTTGCCGTGGCTGTCGATGCTGACGCCCACGAGGCGGCCAGGCAGCGAACGCTTGAAGGCGTCCTGCGTGGCCAGGTAGCCGGCGTGCGGGCCGCCGTTGCCCATGGGCATGCCGAAGCGCTGGGTGGTGCCGCAGGCGATGTCTGCACCGAGCTCGCCGGGCGAGGTCAGCAGGGTCAGGGCCAGCAGGTCGGCGGCGACGATGGCCAGCGCGCCCTTGGCGTGCAGCGCATCGATCAGGGGCTTGAGGTCGCGGACCTGGCCGTTGACGCCGGGGTACTGCAGCAGCGCGGCAAAGCAGTCGTTGGACTCGAGGTGCTTGACCAGGTCGGTGGCGTGCACCACGTCAACGGTGATGCCCAGGGGCTTGGCACGGGTCTGGATCACCTCGAGGTTCTGTGGCAGCACGTCGTGGGCGACCACGAAGCGCTGCGACTGGCTCTTGCCCACGCGGGCGGCCAGGGTCATGGCTTCGGCGGCGGCGGTGGCCTCGTCGAGCATCGAGGCGTTGGCAATGGCCATGCCGGTCAGGTCGGTGACCATGGTCTGGAAGTTGACCAGGGCCTCCATGCGGCCTTGCGAGATCTCGGCCTGGTAAGGCGTGTAGGCCGTGTACCAGGCGGGGTTCTCGAGGATGTTGCGCAGGATGACGCCAGGGGTGAGCGTGTTGAAGTAGCCCTGGCCGATGAAGTTGCGCAGCACCTTGTTTTGCTGTGCGATGGCCTTGAGTTCGGCCAGCGCTTGCGCTTCGGTGAGCGCGGCGGGCAGGTCCATCGGCGCCGGGCGGCGGATGGTCTCGGGCACGATGGCCTCCATCAGCGCCTGGCGCGAGGCCACGCCGATCACCTTGAGCATGCTGGCCTGTTCTGCGTCCCAGGGGCCGAGGTGGCGGGCCTGGAATTCGGTCGCATTCTCGAGTTGCGACAGGGTTGGCAAGGAGGACAGGGCAGCGTGGCTCATGGTGTTCGGCATCGGGTGGGTTCAGGGTGCAGCGGGCTCAGGGCCGCATCCTCGGGGCCGGCGTCCACACAGGGGGCGCCGGGGGTGAACGCATCAGGCGTTCTTCAGCAGCTCGTCGTAAGCGGTCTTGTCCATCAGGGCGTCGAGCTGGGCGGGGTTGGCCAGCTTGACCTTGAAGAACCAGCCGGCGCCGGTCGGGTCGGTGTTGGCGAGCGCCGGGTCGTCGCGCAGGGCTTCGTTGACTTCGGTGATCTCGCCGTCGACCGGCATGTAGACGTCGGCGGCGGCCTTCACGGACTCGACCACGCCGGCCACGTCCTTGGATTTGAAGGAGGCGCCCACGGCGGGCAGGTCGACGAAGACCACGTCACCCAGGGCGTCCTGGGCGTGGTGGGTGATGCCGACGATGGCGGTGCCATCGGCTTCGATCTGCAGCCATTCGTGGTCGGGCGTGTACTTGATGGTCATGGTGACGTCCTTGGGGGAATCTGGGTTGGGTTGAGCCGAACGGGCGTGATTGTCTCTCAGCGTTCGGCCGAATCTGGGGGGCGTGGCGGGTGATCAGCCGCGGTGGTAGCGGTTGGGCACGAACGGGGTGCTGGTGACCGCCATGGGCACCTTCTTGTCGCGCACCAGGGCGAAGACGGGCGTGCCGACGGCGGCGTGGGCGGTGCTGACGTAGGCCAGGGCCACCGGCTGATTCAGGCTGGGGCCGAGCGAGCCGCTGGTGACGAGGCCGATCTCGGCGCCGCTGGCGTCCACCACCTTGGCGCCTTCGCGCACGGGCATGCGTTCGGTGCTGATCAAGCCGACGCGCTTGCGGGCGGCACCTTGGGCCAGTTGCGTGTCAACGACGGCGGCACCGGGGTAGCCACCTGCGCGGGCACCACCGACGCGGCGCACCTTCTGGATGGCCCAGGTCAGGCTGCCTTCGACGGGGGTGGTCGTGGTGTCGATGTCGTGGCCGTAGAGGCACAGGCCGGCTTCCAGGCGCAGCGTGTCGCGCGCGCCCAGGCCGATGGGCTTGACTTCGGGTTGGGCCAGCAGGGCGCGGGCGAGTTGCACGGCCTTGTCTGCTGGAGCGGAAATTTCGAAGCCGTCTTCGCCGGTGTAGCCCGAGCGCGTCACGAAGCAGTCGATGCCGTCGAGCACGAAGTGACCGCCGGTCATGAACACCAGCTTTTGCACGCCTTCGTTCAGGCGTGCCAGGGCGGTCACGGCTTGCGGGCCTTGCAGCGCCAGCAGGGCCTGATCGGGCAGGGGAGTGACGCTACACAGGTGGCCGATCTTGGCCTGCAGGTGGGCGATGTCCTGGGTCTTGCAGGCGGCGTTGACGACCACGAACAGGTCGTTTTCACGGCGGGTGACCATCAGGTCGTCGAGGATGCCGCCTTGGTCGTTGGTGAACAGGGCGTAGCGCTGCTTGAACACCGGCAGGTCGACGATGTCGACGGGCACCAGGGTTTCGAGCGCAGCGTCGGCACCGGGGCCGCTGAGCAGCACCTGACCCATGTGCGAGACGTCGAACAGGCCCGCTGCGGCGCGGGTGTGCTTGTGTTCAGCCAGGATGCCGCTGGCGTACTGCACGGGCATGTCATAGCCACCGAAGGGCACCATCTTGGCGCCGAGTTCGATGTGCAGAGCGTGCAGCGGGGTCGTGAGCAGTTCGGACATGGCGAATGCCGGCTGGTGTGGCCGGGAGGGCAGGGTGTTGATGTGTCCTGCCGCTTCAGCCACGGGGTGCCTGAAACGACGAACTTCCGCTTGCCCTCTCTGTCCGCTTTACCTGAGAGATTGACCCCTCGCAGCCGATGCGACTGCGGTCAAGGCTTGCCCCTTCGGTGGCCCGGCTCGCCGCAGCCTTTTGGGGGTGCAACGTCCGGACTCTCTCCAGTGAGGATCACGACCGAGGTCGTGTCTGCCAGTCCTTTTGCCTGAGCGTTCGGGCGACCCAACCGTCTCCGGCTGAGGCCCTGCGCCTTCGGCGACCTCCTGCGCAGCTGCTCGCGTGGCGGGGGTTCTCTCCTGGCAGTCGCGCATTGTAAGGGTGAACGCTCAGCCCGTGTTGCGCAATCCTGCCGCCACCCCGTTGATGGACAGGTGGATGCCTCGCTGAACCCTCTCTGACGCGTCCGGGGCTGCCTGCGTGTCCAGGGCCTGCTGGCGGTAGCGCCTCATGAGTTCCACTTGCAAGTGGTTGAGCGGGTCGACGTAGGGCAGTCGATAGGCGAGGAAGCTGGCGAGCTCGGGCTGGCTGGCGAGGTGCTCGCGCGAGCCGGTGATCAGGCGCAGGTGCGTGGACGTGCGCTCCCACTCGATGCGGATGGCAGCCATGATGCGTTTGCCAAGCTTCTTGTCCTCGACCAGGCTGACGTAACGCTCGGCGATGGCGAGGTCGCTTTTGGCCAGCACCATCTCGAGGTTGGACAGCAGCGTGCGAAAGAACGGCCACTGCTTGTGCATGCGCTGCAGCAGCGCGAGCTGTGACTTGCGCTCGGTGCCTGGCGCGGCCAGCAATGACTCGAAGGCGCTGCCCATGCCGTACCACCCGGGTAGGGCCACGCGGCACTGGCCCCACGAGAAGCCCCATGGGATGGCGCGCAGGTCTTCGATGCGGCGGCTGGCCTTGCGCGAGGCGGGGCGCGAGCCGATGTTGAGTTCGGCGATCTCGCGGATGGGTGTGGCCGAGAAGAAGTAATCGGTGAAGCCGTCGGTCTCGTAGACCAGCTTGCGATAGGCGGCCATGCTGGCTTCTGACAGAGACTGCGCCGCCTGCAGAAAGGTGCTCGGCACGGGGCGAGGCGGCTTGAGCAGGCTGGCCTCCAGCATGGCTGCAACCAGGGTTTCGAGGTTGCGCCGACCGATGTCGGGGTTGGCGTACTTGGAGGCGATGACCTCGCCTTGTTCGGTCAGTCGGATCTGTCCGTTCACCGTGCCCGGGGGCTGGGCCAGGATGGCCTGGTGTGATGGGCCACCTCCACGCCCCACGGTGCCGCCTCGTCCGTGGAACAGGCGCAGCCGGATGCCATGGTGGTTTTGCAGCTGGTCAAACAGGGCAACCAGCCTGATCTCAGCCTGGTAGAGCTCCCAGTTGCTGGTGAAATAGCCCCCATCCTTGTTGCTGTCGCTGTAGCCGAGCATGATGTCCTGTTCGCCCCCGGAGCGCTGCACGAGCTCAGCGATGCCGGGTACCGCGTAAAAGCCGCGCATGATGCCCTCGGCGTGACGCAGGTCGGCGATGGTTTCGAACAGAGGCACCACGATGAGTTCGACCTTGGCGTCACGGCTGTGCAAGGTTCCATGCATCAGGCCGCACTCCTTTTGCAGGAGCAGGACCTCTAGCAGATCGCTGACGGTTTCTGTGTGCGAAATGATGCAGTGGCGCAAGGCTTGTGGGCCATAGCGGCGACGGGCTTGGGTCGCGGTCTCGAAGATGGCCAGCTCTCCTTGAGCCAGGTCGGAGTAGACCGCCTGGTGAACACGCAGCGGGCGAGCCTCATTGAGCAGGCGGCACAGAAGGGCCTGTTTGGCATCTTCATCCAGACCCGGGTAGTCGGGCTCGACCTCGGCCTTGGCCAGCAGCTCGGCGATCACGAGCTCGTGCTGGTCCGAGCTTTGGCGCAGGTCGAGCGTGGCCAGGTGAAAGCCAAACACCTGCACGGCACGCACCAGCGGGCGAACGCGCAGGTCCGCGATGGCCGATGCGTGGTGGGCGCGCAGCGAGGCGTCCACGGTTTGCAAGTCGTCCAGGAAGTCTTCGGCTTGCAGGTAAGGGGCTTCGGGGGCCACGGCGTGGCGCAAGGCCTCGGTGCCCGTCAGCTCTTGCAGCGTGGCGGCCAAGCGGGCGTAGACGCCAGTGAGTGCGCGGCGATAAGGCTCGTCGCTGCGGTGGGGGTTGTGGTCGGGCGAGCGATCGGCCAAGGCGCGCATCTCTGGTGTGACCTGGATCAGGTGCCCTGACATCGACAGCTCTGCACCCAATTCGTGGATCTCGCGCAGGTAGTGACGCAGGGCCACTTCGCTTTGACGGGACAGGGCCAGGCGCATGGTCTCGGCCGTGACGTTGGGGTTGCCGTCGCGGTCGCCGCCGATCCAGTGGCCCATGCGCAGGAAGGGGGCGATGTCTCGGCCGGGCAGGGCGACTTCGATTTGCTCGTACAGGCGCGGGATCTCCCGCAGGAAGGTCAGGGGGTAGTAGCTCAGCGCGTTTTCAATTTCGTCTGCAACCGTGAGCTTGGTGTAGCGCAGCATGCGCGTTTGCCAAAGCTGCGTGACGCGGGCGCGCAATGCTTGTTCGACTTCGCGTGACCCATCTGCCGAGGCATGGTCCAGCCGCGTGAGCAGCGCCGCCACCGATCGCTCGGCGTCCAGGATCGACTTGCGTTGCACCTCCGTCGGGTGCGCCGTCAGCACCGGCGACAGGTAAGCGCCTCGCAGCAACTTCGCCACGTCGTCGGCCCGAACCCCTGAAGCGTCCAGCCGCGCCAGCGCAGCGGGGATGGAGCCCGTGGCGGGGCGCGCGCCGGCTTGGCTCGCCTGGCGCACTTGGTGGCGGTCTTCTGCCAGGTTGGCCAGGTGCGAGAAATAGCTGAACGCGCGGATGACTGACACGCTTTGGTCTGCCGACAGGTTGTTGAGCAGGCGGTCAAGGGCTTTGCCGGCCTGTGCGTCCTGACGCCCTCTGTAGGCGACGGCCAATTGCCGGATTTTTTCGATCAGCTCGAAGGTGGCTTGCCCCTCCTGCTCACGGATGACGTCCCCCAACAGCTTGCCCAGCAGGCGGATGTCGCGCAGCAGGGGGGCGGTGACGGCATTTGCAGCGGACTTGGCCCCGGTCTTGGGGCGTGCGGTGGCCGTTGAGGCGGTTTTGCGTTGGGGCATGTGAAAGGAGGGCTGGCCGATGGATGCAAGGTTGCATCAAACATCGTGCCAGCCCTCCCGTCAGCCCGGTCATGTCCGAGCCGACAACTGGGTCAAAGCGACCGCTCAGTGCGTCATTTCATCAACAGATTGGGCAGCCACAGCGACAGGGGCGGGTAGTACGTCACCAGCACCAGGAAGCCCAGCATCGTCAGCAGCCAGGGCCACACGGCGACCGTCAGCTCGGTGATGCCCAATTTGGTGATGCCCGATGCCACGTACAGGTTCAGGCCCACCGGCGGGTGACACATGCCGACTTCCATGTTCACCACGATCAGGATGCCGAAGTGCACTGGATCGATCCCCAGCTTGACGGCCACCGGGAACAGGATGGGCGCCATGATCAGCACGATCGACGACGGCTCCATGAAGTTGCCGGCCACCAGCAGCAGGATGTTGACCACGAGCAGGAAGGCGATCGGACCCAGGCCCATGTTCACCAGCCAGTCGGCCAGTTGCTGCGGGATGTTCTCGTTGGCCAGCACGAAGCTGAACAGCACGGCGTTGGTGATGATGTAGAGCAGCATCGCGCTCATGTTGGCCGAGGCCAGCAGCACGCGCGGCACGTCCTTGAGGCCCATGTCCTTGTAGACGAACACGGCGACGATGAAGGCGTAGACGGCGCTCATGGCGGCGGCTTCGGTCGGCGTGAACAGGCCGGTGTAGATGCCGCCCATGACCACGACGATGAGCAGCAGGCCCCACATCGATTCGCGCAGGGCCTTGATGCGCTGAGCAAAGGTGGCTTTGGGCATGCGGGGGTAGCCGAACTTGCGAGCGCGCCACCAGGTGGTCAGGCCCAGCAGGCTGGCCAGCATCAGACCGGGGATGACGCCGGCCATGAACAGGGCGCCCACCGACGTGTTCGTCGACACCGAATACATCACCATCACGATCGATGGCGGGATGAGGATGCCCAGTGCGCCGGAGGTGGTGATCACGCCGGCGCCGAACTTGTTCGGGAAACCGGCCTTCACCATCGCTGGCAGCAGGATGGAGCCGATGGCCACCACGGTCGCGGGGGAAGAGCCCGAGACGGCTGCGAACAGCGCGCAAGCCACGACGCCGGCCAGGCCCAAGCCACCGTGCCAGTGGCCGACCATGCTGGTGGCGAAGTTGATCATGCGCTTGGCGACCCCACCGTGGGTGAGGAAGTTGCCCGCCAGGATGAAGAACGGGATCGCCATGATCTCGAACTTCTCGATGCCGGTGAACAGCTTGAGCGCGACCGACTCGATGGGCACGTCCGTGAACCCGAAGATGAAGGTCAGGACGGTCAGGCCCAGCGAGATGGAGATCGGCATGCCGGTCAGCATGAGGACCAGCAGCAGGGTGAAAATGATGATGCCACTCATGGATGTCTCCTTCAGGTCTTGGCGGGCTCGGTTTCTTCGTCCAGACCGTCCACGTGTCCGTGGTCGTGGTGAGGCAGCTCACCGGTCCTGGCGAAGTTCCAGGCCACCTGCAGGAATCGGAAGCACATCAGCGAAGAGCCCAGGGGGATGGCGCTGTAGATGATCCAGGTCGGCCACTCCAGGTCGGGCGTGGTGGGGCCTTCGATCAACTCGGAGACGTCCATGCCCAGCCAGCTGTGGAAGGCGAAGTTCGCGCCGTTGTGCCAGACGAAGCCCGCGCCCATGGTCGCGATCGCGCCAGTGAACAGCGCCCCTGCCAGCAGCCCGAAAAGCACGAACTTCTTGCGGTTCTCGGGGTTGAGCTGGTTGATCAGCACGTCCACCCCCACGTGGATGCCGGTGCGCACGCCGTAAGCCGCGCCGAACTTGGCCATCCAGACGAAGAGGTAGATGGTGGCTTCCTGGGCCCAGGCCAGGTTGATGCCCAGCAGCCAGTCTTGCAGCGGGGTGTTGAAGCCGACCGCGTATCGGTGGACGACGGAGACAAAGATGATGAGGGTGGCCGCGCCCATCAGGGTCGCGATCAGCCACTCCTCCAGGTGATCGAGCCATTTCATGGTGGGCTCTCCTTGGATGAGGTCAGCAGGGGGAAAAAAATGGCCCACGTCGGTGCGTGGGCCAGCAGCGCGGTCAGCCCACGTCGATCACATCTTGGTGGGGTCGAAGTTGGTGACCTTGTAGATCTCGTTGATCGTTTCTTCACCGATGCGCGAGGACATCTGCTTGTGCACCGGGAACATCGCCTTCTTGAGCAGGAAACGCTCGCCCAGGGTGGGCTGGTAGATGGTGGTCTTGCCAGCGGCCTTGACCTTGGCCAGCGCGTCCTGGTTGTCCTGGAAGGCGACGTCGTTGGCCACCTTGGTGGACTCGGCCATGGCCTTGTTGAGCGCTGCGCGCACGTCGGCAGGCAGCCCGTCCCAGAACTTTTTGTTGACAACGACCGCGTAGCCCAGGTAGCCGTGGTTGGTGAGGCTCAGGTGCTTTTGCACTTCGTGCATCTTCTGGGTGTAGAGGTTGGACGGCGGGTTCTCGGTGCCGTCGACCACACCCGTCTGAAGGGCCTGGTAGGTCTCGGAAAAGGCCAGCACCTGGGGCAGGGCGCCCACGGCGCGCATCTGGGCGTCCAGCACCTTGGAGGACTGGATGCGCATCTTCACGCCCTTGTAGTCCTCGGGCGACTTCAGCGGCTTGTTGGCCGACATCACCTTGAAGCCGTTGTCCCAGTAGGCCAGGCCGGTGATGCCGCGCGACTCCAGCTTCTTGAGCAGCTTGGTGCCCACCGGGCCTTGCGTGACCGCGTGCAGGTCGTTGTAGCCGTCGAAGATGAAGGGCAGGTCGAACGCTTCGAACTCCTTCACACCCAGGGGGGCGAACTTGGACAGCGAAGGCGCCAGCATCTGGACCGAGCCCAGCTGCAGCGCTTCCATTTCTTCCTTGTCCTTGTAGAGCTGGCTGTTGGGGTAGACCTCGACTTTGACCTTGCCCTTGGTCAGTTCGGCCGCGCGCTTGGCGAAGAACTCGGCGGCCTTGCCCTTGGGCGTGTCGACGGCCACCACGTGGCTGAACTTGATGATGATCGGGCTTTGCGCGAAAGCGGCCGGCATCAAGGCGGCGGTGGCGGCCAGGGCCAGCAGGCCACGACGCAGGTATTGGGCGGGACGTTGAGAGCGCATGTCGGGTCTCCGTTGTGTGATGGGGAAATTGTTTTCCACCCCGGTCTGTGTGCGGGATTGTGGAGATCCACATTCGCGGACCTCCGGATGCGTTTGTTGGCATCCAAGGCCTAGACTGAGGCACGTCCATGCACTCGTTTACCCCTGGTTTCGTGAGCCCTCCTGTCAGCGTTCCTCCGCGTCCGGCCTTGTCCGTGCCACCCCAGCCCAGGCTGAGGTTGTTCGGCTCGCCTGTGCGCTCTCTCAAGACACTGTGGGCCTGGCCGCTGATGCTGTCTCTGCTGGTGGTGGTGGGTGTCATGTTCTGGTTGCGCAGCCAGGAGCAGGCCGCCCTGACGTCGCAGCGCGAAGAAATGATCTCGGATGCCTTGTCGCTGGAGGCGCAGATCAACGGTCGGCTCGACGGCGAGCTGGCGCAGTTGCGCATCCTGGGCGACATCATCGATTCCGGGCGTCTCAGGCCGGAGGTGTTCGCCAGCCACCCGGTGTTGCTCGACGGCATTCGGCGTTTCTGGGTGAGCGTGACCTGGGTGGGCCCTGATGGGCGCATTCAGGCACACCAGCCCGATGACGTCTCAGCCGTGGGCGACACGCGGCGCCAGCTGAGCGACGACGGAGGGCTGACGGGGCACCTCTCGGTGACATTGCACAGCGTGAACGACCACCCCGGCGGACTTCTGGTGGCGCGGTTTTCGGCTGCGGCCCTGCTCAGGCAGAAGGTGCCTTGGTGGTTGGCCAGCAAGTACGACATCCGCCTGGTTGACCAAAGCGACGACGTCATCGCTGCGACGGTCGAGACCCCGCGCGATGAAAGTCTGGCCTGGTACCGCGTTGCCCTGGGCTAGTCCTTGCCCGGGGTGTGGCTGGAGCTCACCTCGCGCGAGCGGGTCGAGCCCTGGTGGCGAACGTTGCCCGTGGCGTTGATGCTGGGCTTCCTGGGGCTGATCGCTGGCGCCTCTTTCATGTTGCGCAAGCAGATGCGCAGCGTCTCTCGCGCCGAAGAGGCTTGGCGCACCGAGGCCGCGTGGCGCACCGCCATGGAAGATTCTCTGGCCGTGGGCATCCGCGCCCGCGACCTCGATGGCCGACTGGTCTATGTCAACAGGACCATGGCCGACATGGTGGGGCGCCAGCCTGAAGAGCTGGTGGGGTTGCTGCCACCCATGCCGTACTGGGTGCCCGATGAGCTCGAGCAAAGCATGCGGCGCCACCTGCGAAACATGGCAGGCCAGGCGCCCAGAGGTGGCTACGAATCTCGATGGCAGCATCGCGATGGGCGCATTGTGGAGGTCATGGTCTACGAGGCCCCGCTGGTGGATGCCCAGGGCGTGCAGATCGGCTGGATGGCCTCCATCGTCGACATCACCGAGCGCAAGCACCTCGAAGAGCGCGAGCGCCGCCAGATGGAAGCCGTGGCCCACCAGGCCCGCCTGACCATGCTGGGCGAGGTGGCCTCCACGCTGGCGCACGAGCTCAACCAGCCGCTGTCGGCGATCACGAGCTACAACGCTGGCTTGTTGAACGCCCTTTCGGGGCGCCCCGAGGTGCCCGAGCCGGTGATCAAGGCCTTGCAGCGCCAGGGCGAGCAGGCGGGGCAAGCTGCGCGCATCGTCAAGCGCATCCGCGAATTCCTCACGCGGCGCGAGCCGCAGCGCGAGCCCTGCGACATCGCCGAAGTGGTGGCGTCAGGCTTGAGCCTATTGCGCCGCGAGATTTCACGCCTGGGCGTGGAAGTTCACAACGAGGTGCCCAGTGGCTTGCCTCAGGTGGTGGCCGACCCGGTGCTGATCGAGCAAGTGGTGGCCAACCTGGTGCGCAACGCCTGCGACGCGATGTCGCACCAGGACACGCCACGTCGCATCCGCATCCAGGCCGAAACAGGGCATGCCGTGACGGCGGGCGGTGAGGCGCCGACATCTTCCTTCGTTCGGGTGACGGTGACCGACAGCGGGCCCGGCCTGCATGGCCAGACCGTGACCACGTTGTGCGCGCCGTTTTTCACCACCAAGTCCGATGGCATGGGCATGGGGCTGGCGATTTGCCGCTCCATCGTTGAGTTGCACTACGGGGCGCTCGACTGCGTGGACGGACCCGGTGGCGGCGCCGCCTTTTCGTTCAGCTTGCCGGTGTTGCCACCTGCTGGCGCCGATGCCCCAACCCCACAGGAGATCGATGCATGAGCGTTGCTGGCGCTGCCTCTGGCCCGGCCTGGGTCTACCTCGTTGACGACGATGCCGTCGTGCGCGACGCGCTGAGCTTCTTGCTTGGCTCGCGCGGGCTGCCTGTGATGGCATTCGACGGCGCTGCCTCGTTGCTGAGCCACCTGCAACAGGCCCCACGCCCCATCCGCGGGGTGTTCCTGCTGGATGTGCGCATGGAGCCGATCTCGGGCCTGCAATTGCACGAGGCCTTGATTGGGCTGGGACTGCCCAACCCTGTGCTGTTCTTGAGCGGGCACGGTGACATCCCCATGGTGGTCGAGGCCCTGAAAAAGGGGGCTTTTGATTTCCTTGAAAAACCCTACAGCGACAACACCCTGGTTGACCGGCTGGAGCAAGCCATGGCCGTCGAGGCCGCCTCCGTGGCCGACAACGCGGCAGCCATGGAGCGGCAGGCCCGACTGGCCAGCCTCAGCGAGCGGGAGCGCGAGGTCATGCAGCGTGTGGCGGCGGGCAAGCTCAACAAAGTCATTGGCGACGAGCTGCACATCGCCGTTCGCACGGTGGAGGTGCACCGCGCGCGCGTCTTCTCCAAACTGGGCGTCAAGTCGGCGGCCGAGCTGGCGGGCTGGTTGGCTGCGGGCTGAACCCGTTGCACTCAGTCAGTCGCGAACCGCGCCACGCAGCGCCTTGACCTCGCTGCGCTGACGCTTGCCTTCCACGCGCCGCCTTTGCGAGGCGCGAGTGGGCTTGGTGGCCTTGCGCGCGGGCGCCACGGTGGCCACGCCGTCGACCATCTCCTGAAGGCGCTGCAAGGCCTCGCTGCGGTTCATGTCCTGGCTGCGATGCGTCTGCGCCTTGAGCACGATCACGCCGTTGGCGGTGATGCGCCGGTCGTTCAGGCACAGCAGGCGCGCCTGGATGTCTTCGGGCAGCGACGAGGCGCGGATGTCGAAGCGCAGGTGGATGGCGGTCGACACCTTGTTGACGTTCTGGCCGCCAGCCCCCTGGGCCCGCACGGCGGTGATCTCGACTTCGTCTTCCTGGATGAGGGGCATGTTGGTGCGGCGTAGGATGCCGTTGCATTGTCGCGTTGAACACCGAGAACGAAAGCGGGCCCCATGTCCTACATGCTATTGATCGTCGAACCCATTGGACAGCGCGCCACGCGCACAGAAGCCCAGGGCCGCGAGGCCTACGCCAGCATGCAGCGCTTTGCCCAGTCGCTGGCTGCTCAGGGCAAGCTCAAGGCGGTCGAGTCTTTGTCGTCGCAGGCCACGGCGGTGCGGGTGAGCCGTTCGGCGGGGCAGGTGGACTTGCTCGATGGCCCGTTCGCCGAAGCCAAGGAAATGGTGGGTGGCTTCTTTCTGCTGCAAGACGTCACCCGCGAAGAGGCCATCGCCCTGGCGCAGGACTGCCCGGCGGCGCAGTGGTGCACGGTCGAGGTCCGGGCCCTGGCGCCCTGTTTCGACGACAGCCACGCCAATTAAGGGTTTGTACCTGGTTTTGCGTGTCGATTCCGGCCCGGCTGCTTCGTCGTCCTCATGACGGCGCCGTGAATGACCAGGCATCCCGCCTCGGCAACCGCGCCCAACCACTCAAGGAGAGATCCATGCGTTTCATGATCATCGTGAAGTCCTGCCCCGAGTTCGAGGCCGAAGTGCAACCCGATCCGGATCCGGCCGTGATGGCGGCCATGGTCACCTACCACGAGGAGCTGGCCAAGGCCGGTGTGCTGCTCGATGGCAGCGGCTTGCATCCCAGCCGAAAGGGCTGGCGCATCCACTACGGTCCGGGGGGCACAGAGGGAACGTCCAGCCGCCGCGTGGTCGACGGCCCCTTTGCCGAAGCCAAGGAGCTGATCGCAGGCTACACCCTGATCCAGGTGCGCTCGCGTGAAGAAGCGCTGGAGTGGAGCCGACGCTTTCCCAACCCCGTGCGCGAAGGCGCCGAGGCCATCGTCGAGGTGCGTCAGCTCTACGAATTGGAAGACTTCACGCCCAGCGAGTCGCTGGAGAAGTTCAAGGCCATCGACGCCATGAACAAGCCGTGAGCCCACGACCCCCATTCAGGAGCACACCATGATTCGCCAGATCTTCGTCAACCTGCCCGTCAAGGACCTGCCTCGCTCGAAGGCCTTCTTCGAGGCCCTGGGCCTGACCTTCAACCCCCAGTTCACCAACGATGACGCAGCCTGCCTGCAGATCGCCGACAACATCTTCGCCATGCTGCTGGTCGAGCCCTTCTTCAAGGGTTTCACCAGGTTGCCCATCAGCGACGCGAAGCAGTCCACCGAGGTGTTGATCGCCTTGTCTTGCGACAGCCGCGCGGAGGTCAACGACCTTGTCAGCCGGGCCGTCGCCGCAGGCGGCACCACGCCCAACGAGCCCAAGGACCTCGGCTTCATGTTCCAGCACGGTTTTGCCGACCTCGACGGCCACCAGTGGGAGGTCTTCCACATGGACATGAGCGCCTTGCCGCCGCAAATGTGAGGGCAGGGTGAGCGTGGGCATGCAGGAGGCCGTGCACGAACGCATCTCTGCCGTCTGGCGCCTGGAGTCCGCGCGCATCGTGGCCGCCGTGGCCCGGCGCGTGCAGAACCTGGGCGTGGCCGAAGAGCTCGCCCAGGACGCACTCGTCGCGGCCCTGGAGCGCTGGCCAGTCGATGGCGTGCCCGACAACCCCGCCGCCTGGCTGATGACCACCGCCTGCAACCGGGCGCTTGACCACCTGCGGCATCGCCAGATGGCGCATGCCCACCACGAGGAACTGGCGCACGACCTCGACGCGCAGGAGGCCTTGTTCGTGCCCGATTTCGTCGATGCCTTGGACGCCGCCCGCCAAGACGAGATCGGCGACGACCTGCTGCGGCTCCTCTTCACGTCCTGCCACCCGGTGCTCTCGCCCGATGCTCGCGTGGCCCTGACCCTGAAGCTGCTGGGTGGCCTGAGCACCCACGAGATCGCCCGCGCCTGCCTGGCGCCCGAGCCGACCATCGCGCAGCGCATCGTTCGGGCCAAGCGCCAGTTGGCCGACGCCCGCGTGCCTTTCGAGCTGCCGCGCGGGGCCGTGCTGGGCGAGCGCCTCGCCTCGGTGCTGGAGGTGATCTACCTGATCTTCAACGAGGGCTACACCGCCACCGGTGGCGACGACTGGATGCGCCCGGCGTTGTGCGACGAGGCCCTGCGCTTGGGCCGCATGCTGGCCGCCCTGGCGCCCGACCAGCCCGAGGTGCTCGGTCTGGCCGCCCTGATGGAGATCCAGGCCTCCCGCACGGCCGCGCGCACCGACGTCGAAGGCAACCCGGTGCTGCTGACCGAGCAGAACCGCTCCCGCTGGGACCGCCTGCTCATCCGCCGCGGCCTGGCGGCGCTGGAGCGTGCACAGCAGGTCTGCCAGGCCCACGGGCTGGTGCCTGGCAGCTACCAGCTCCAGGGTGAGATCGCGGCCTGCCACGCGCGCGCGGCCCGCGTCGAAGACACCGACTGGGCGCGCATGGCCGAGCTCTACGCCGAGCTGATGCTGGTGGCGCCTTCGCCCGTGGTCGAGCTCAACCGCGCCGTGGCCGTCTCCATGGCCGAGGGCCCGCAGGCCGGGCTGGATGTGTTGGCGCCCCTGCTGGCCAACCCGGCTCTGAAGCGCTACCACTGGCTCCCCGCCGTCGAAGGCGATTTCCTGCGTCGCCTGGGGCGGCATGAGGCCGCGCGGGAGGCCCTGCTGCGGGCCGCCGACATGGCCAGCAACGCGCGTGAACAAGTCTTGTTGCGGCAAAAAGCTGCGGACCTGGCTGGTGGGGCCGGCACCGATCCCTGAGCGCAAGGGGCCGATTTGCCGGACAATCTCGCCCCATGAGTTCCGACCAGACCCCCACCGTTTCACCCACCGCCAACCCCGCCAGCGCCCCCAAGATCGGCTTCGTCTCCCTCGGCTGCCCGAAGGCCCTGACCGACTCCGAGCTGATCCTGACCCAGCTGCGCGCCGAAGGCTATGAAACCAGCAAGACCTTCGCCGGTGCCGACCTGGTGATCGTCAACACCTGCGGCTTCATCGACGACGCCGTCAAGGAAAGCCTGGACACCATCGGCGAGGCCCTGGCTGAAAACGGAAAGGTCATCGTCACCGGCTGCCTGGGCGCCAAGGCGGGTGCCGACGCGGGCAGCAACCTCGTCAAGGACGTGCACCCCAGCGTGCTGGCTGTCACCGGCCCCCACGCCACGCAAGAGGTGATGGACGCCGTGCACCTGCACGTGCCCAAGCCCCACGACCCTTTCCTTGACCTCGTGCCCGAGGCGCGCGGCGTGGCCGGCATCAAGCTCACGCCCAAGCACTACGCTTACCTGAAGATCTCCGAGGGTTGCAACCACCGCTGCAGCTTCTGCATCATCCCCAGCATGCGCGGCGACCTGGTCTCGCGCCCCATCGGCGAGGTGCTGAGCGAAGCCAAGGCGCTGTTCGAGTCCGGCGTGAAGGAGCTGCTCGTCATCAGCCAGGACACCAGCGCCTACGGCGTGGACGTCAAGTACCGCACCGGCTTCTGGGATGGCAAGCCCGTCAAGACCCGCATGCTCGACCTGGTCGCCCAGATCGGCGAGATGGCCAAGGCCCATGGTGCCTGGGTGCGCCTGCACTACGTCTACCCGTATCCACACGTGGACGAGGTCATCCCGCTGATGGCCGAAGGCCTGGTGTTGCCTTACCTGGACGTGCCTTTCCAGCACTCGCACCCCGACGTGCTCAAACGCATGAAGCGCCCGGCCAATGGCGAGAAGAACCTCGACCGCCTGCGCCGCTGGCGCGAGATCTGCCCGGAGATCGTGGTGCGCTCGACCTTCATCGCCGGCTTCCCAGGTGAAACGGAAGAAGAGTTCCAGAACCTGCTCGACTTCATGCAGGAAGCCGAGATCGACCGCGCCGGCTGCTTTGCCTACTCGCCGATCGAAGGTGCGCCGGCCAACGCGCTCGAAGGCGCCTTGCCCGACGAGGTGCGCGAAGAGCGCCGCGCCCGCTTCATGCAGGTCACCGAGGCCGTCTCCATCGCCAAGTTGCAGCGCCGCGTGGGCGCCACCATGCAGGTGCTGGTCGACAGCGCCCCGGCCCTGGGCCGCAAGGGCGGGGTGGGGCGCACCTACGCCGACGCGCCGGAGATCGACGGCACCGTTCGCCTGCTGCCGCCCGAGAAGGCCAGCAAGACGCTCAAGGTCGGCGAGTTCACGCGCGCCCGCATCGTCGCCGTCGAAGGCCACGACCTGATCGGCATGCCGATCTGAGCTTTTGCCCGAGTCTTGGCTCGGGCCCAGTTGCCACAGCCATGTCCAATCAGCCCCCGCCCACTGCCAAGATCGCCACGGAGCTCATCCACCACCCCTACGAAGCGCCAGCGGGCTTCGCAGCGGTTTCGCCCGGGGTGTTCAAAGCTTCGACCGTGATCTTCGAAGACACGGCCGCGCTGCGCACCCGCGAGTGGAAGGACAAGAGCGGCTACACCTACGGCCTTCACGGCACGCCCACCACTTTCGTGCTCGAAGAGCGCCTGGCAACACTGGAAGGTGGCAAGCAGGCCATCCTGGCGCCTTCCGGCCTGGCGGCCATCGCGCTGGTGGGGCAGTCTTTGCTCAAAACGGGCGACGAGCTCCTGCTGCCCGACAACGTTTACGGCCCCAGCCGCGAGTTCGCGCGCAACGAGCTCGCGCAGTGGGGCATCGCCACTGGCTTCTACGACCCGATGGATGTCGCTTCGCTGGCCGCAGCCATCACGCCGCGCACCAAGCTCGTCTGGCTGGAAGCGGCGGGCTCGGTCACACTCGAGTTCCCCGACTTGCCGGGGCTGTTGCGCGTGATCCGCCAGCACGCCGACATCGTCGCGGCGCTGGACAACACCTGGGGCGCGGGCCTGGCCTTCAACCCCTTCGAGCTCGGCGTGCCGCATCCGAATACCGGCAACGACACCCGCGGCGTGGACCTCACCATCCACGCACTCACCAAGTACCCATCGGGCGGTGGTGATGTGCTCATGGGCGCCGTCATCACGCGTGACGAGCCCTTGCACCTGCGCCTGAAGCTCACGCACATGCGGCTGGGCATCGGTGTGGGCCTCAACGACGTCGAGCTGGTGTTGCGCGGACTGCCGAGCGTGGCGCTGCGTTATGCCGCGCACGATGAGGCCGCCCGCCAGGTGGCGCGGTGGCTGGCTCAGCGGCCCGAGGTGTCGCGGGTGCTGCACCCCGCCTTGTCGGGCTCGCCGGGACACGAGCACTGGGCTGCTACCTGCCAGGGCGCGGCGGGCCTGGTGTCCATGGTGTTCGACGCTGAGCGCTTCAGCGCGGATCGGGTGGACGCCTTCGTGGAGGCCATGCGCCTGTTCCGCATCGGCTACTCATGGGGCGGGCCCATGAGCCTGGTGGTGCCCTACAAAGTGCAGGGCATGCGGCGTTTTGGCTTCCTGGCTGGGCGCAGTGGCTCGCTCGTGCGCCTGGCCATTGGCCTGGAAGACGTGGGCGACCTGATCGCCGACCTGGATCAGGCTTTTCAGGTGCTCAACGCAGCCTGAGGTCTGTTGCAGGCTGTTGTGTAAAGCAGGTCATCGCCCAGCGGCCGCATGCAGCGCGTTGCCTGCCGCCACCGCGTCACCCGTGGCCTCGAAGGTGCGCAGCCAGGTGCCGTAGCTCGGCATCTCCTTGACCTTCCAGGGGTGAAAGCCCGGTTTGAAGTAGGCGAAGTAGTAGCCCCAGGTGTTCTAGAACAAACCACCCGGCTTGTGGAACCACCACAGCCCGCGCACCCACATCTTCGTGCGCTGCCAGCGGCTGAATCCATCGACCTGCAGCATGTGGTTCATGATCAGCATCACCGTGATCGGAAAGCCGATGCTCACCAGCAGCATCGAGAGGATGCGTCTGAAGTAGGACACCTTGGCCACCTGCGTGAGCACGTCGAAGGCCACGGCCTTGTGCTCCACTTCTTCGACGGCGTGCCAGGCGTACATGGCGCGCACGCGCGGGTCGCTCGTTTCCAGCAACTCTCGGCGCTCGAAAAAGCAGGTGCACATCATCGCCGTCAGGTGCTCGAAAGCCGCCGTGGCCGACAAGCGCTGAAAGCGCGAGGTGAACTTGGGCATGCGCTCGAAGAAGTGCTCGGCCAGCTGCCGGTCTATGGACTCGATGTCCACGCCCTGGGCCGCCAGTCGGTCATTGAACTGACGGTGGATGAGGCTGTGCTGGGCTTCCTGGCGCGTGAAGTCCCGCACCTCGGCCTGCAGCTTGGGGTCGGTCACCTCGTCCTTGAACTCGCGCACGCTGGTGATGAAGAACTTCTCGCCTTGCGGGAACAGCGTCGACATCGCATCGAAAAAGCGCGTCTTGAAAGCGTCGTTGCCCATCCAGTAACGAGGGATGTCGCCGTCCATCCCGAAATCGAGCTTCTCGCGCGGAACGATCGGCACGTGGGTGTGGTCGGCACTCATGGTTCACTCCTTGCCGGACGACGAGACCTTGTTGCGCATCAGGCGGCCCTTCTCGCGTTCCCAGTCTCGGTCCTTGATGGTGTTGCGCTTGTCGTGCTCGGCCTTGCCCTTGGCCAGCGCGATGTCTGCCTTGACTCTGCCACCCTTCCAGTGCAGGTTCAAGGGCACCATGGTGTAACCCTTTTGCTCCGTCTTGCCGATCAGCCGCTGGATCTCCTTGCGGTGCATCAGCAGCTTCTTGGTGCGGTCGGCGTCTGGCTTGACGTGGGTGGAGGCCGAGCGCAGCGCGTTGATGCGCAACCCGATCAAAAAGAGCTCGCCGTCCTTGACCACCACGTAGCCGTCGGTCATCTGGACCTGCCCGTCGCGGATGGCCTTGACCTCCCAACCCTCCAGCACGACGCCCGCCTCGAAGCGTTCCTCGATGTGGTAGTTGAAGTGGGCTTTTCTGTTTTCTGCGATGGACATGGGTTTGACCGAAGGGTCCTTAAAATGTCGACATTCTATGAAGCACGTGCACAAGTCCGTCTTGCTTTGGTACTCGCCCCGTGAAATGTATGGGCTGGTGACCGGCGTTCAAGACTACCCCCAGTTCCTGCCCTGGTGCGACCGCGCCGAGGTCCTGCAGACCCACGACGACGGCGTGACCGCTCGCGTGCACATCGCTTTCGCGGGCGTGCACCAGGCCTTCACCACGCGCAACGTGCAGGTGCCGGGCCGCAGCGTCATCATGAACCTGGTCGATGGTCCTTTCTCTCACCTGGAGGGGACCTGGTTGTTCACGCCTTTGCAAAAGCCTGGTCAGGCAGCGCCCGAGGGGCAAGACCCGATCGATGCCCCCGCTTGCAAGGTTGAATTCTCGCTGAACTACGCTTTCGCCAGTCGGGCGCTGTCCTTGGTGGTCAGCCCGGTGTTTGATCGCATCGCCAACACCTTTGTCGAGGCCTTCGTCAAGCGGGCCGAGCAAGTGCATGGGCCGCGTTGAGTCGGTGCACAATGTGACTGAGGCCCCCAATGTCCACGTTGAAGTGGCCGTGGGCGCGGCCCCGCGCGAGGTGCGCATCGTTTGCCTGAGCCTGCCTGCTGGCAGCACCGTGCGCGACGCCCTGTGCGCCAGCGGCTTGTTCGATCAGGTTGCGGGCTTGACCGAAGAAGCGCTGGCAGCGGGGCAATGGTCGGTGGGCGTTTGGGGTCGCAAAGAGCGCCCTGGACACGTGCTGCGAGAGCGGGACCGCATCGAGGTCGTTCGGGGGCTCAACGTGGACCCGAAAGAAGCCAGGCGGGTTCGCTACCGGGCTCAGGGCGAAAAGCTGCCCAAAGGCATCCACCGATCACCCAAGAACAAGCCCCACGGGCCGGAGGCATCAGGCTGAAGCGGGCAGGGCGCTGCTGCTAGCGCTGGCGACCGGCGGCAGCTCAGCGGCAGTTGCTCTCGATGGCCTCGCGGGTGCGCTGCGACTCTTCCGCGCGAGCGTTGTCGTCGAGGACTTCGCGCTCACCCTTTTCGTTGGTGCGCACGATGCGCTGGCCGCTTTGCAGTGAACGCTCATAGCCACGCGCGCGCTCGCAGTTCTCGCTGCGAACCTTGGCCTGCTTTTCTTCCTCGACTTTACGTTCGGCGGCTTTTTGTTCCTCGGCCTTTTTGCGCTTGGCTTCGAGTTCCGGGTCTCCTGCCTTGGCTTGAGCGCCCGGCTTGACTTCGGGGGCCGAGGCTGGCGTCGGGGCCGATGCGGGGACGACCTTGGGCGTGCGGGCCGCAGCGGGGCGCGTCAGGATGTGGCTGTCAGGCGTGCCGGCAGGAGGCGGCCGGTCGGTGTATTGCGTGACGCCATTGGCATCTCGCCACTTCCACTGGGCCCATGCCGCATTGGGCAGAGCCAGCAGCATGGCGGCTGCGGTCCCGAGGACGGCACCCCACATCGACGTTGCGCGCGTGTTTTTCATGCCGTGCAGTTTAGTGCCCGATGTGGGCGCCAGGCCATTGAGCACCTTGTGGTTTTCGCGGATTCGCTCACAACATGCGCCTCCGCAAAGGGCCTCTCGGCTCCGCGTATAATCCGCTTTTGCGTCTGGAGCCTTGTTCATGCGCCTGCTCGGTAAAGCCCTCACGTTCGACGACGTGCTGCTGGTGCCCGCTTATTCCCAGGTGTTGCCCCGCGACACCTCGCTGGCCACCCGCCTGTCCCGCAACATCCAATTGAATCTGCCGCTGGTGTCCGCCGCCATGGACACCGTCACGGAAGCCCGCCTGGCGATCGCGATCGCCCAGGAAGGTGGCATCGGCATCATCCACAAAAACCTGTCGCCCAAGCAGCAGGCCGCTGAAGTGGCGCGCGTCAAGCGCTACGAGTCCGGCGTGCTGCGCGACCCGATCACCATTTCCTCGGGCGTCAAGGTCCGCGATGTGATCGAGTTGTCGACCCAGCATGGTATCTCCGGCTTCCCGGTGGTGGACAACGGCAAGGTCGTGGGCATCGTCACGGGGCGCGACCTGCGTTTCGAGACGCGCCTGGACGCGCCGGTTCGCGAGATCATGACCCCGCGCGAACGCCTGATCACCGTCAAGGACGGTGCCACACAGGCCGAAGCCAAGGCCTTGATGCACCAGCACAAGCTCGAGCGCGTGCTGATGATCAACGACGCCAACGAGCTGCGCGGTGTGTTCACCGTCAAGGACATCACCAAACAAAACACCTTCCCCAATGCCGCCCGTGATGCTCACGGCAAGCTGCGCGTGGGCGCTGCGGTGGGCGTGGGTGAGGGCACCGAAGAGCGCGTCGAGCTGCTGGTCAAGGCCGGCGTCGACGCCCTCGTGGTGGACACCGCCCACGGCCACAGCCATGGCGTGATCGAGCGCGTGCGCTGGGTCAAGAAGAACTTCCCGCAAGTCGACGTCATCGGCGGCAACATTGCCACCGGCGCGGCTGCTCTGGCGTTGGTCGAAGCTGGCGCCGACGGCGTCAAGGTCGGCATCGGCCCCGGCTCCATCTGCACCACGCGCATCGTCGCCGGTGTGGGCGTGCCGCAGATCATGGCCATCGACAACGTGGCCACGGCGCTGCAAGGCACCGGCGTGCCCCTGATCGCCGACGGCGGCATCCGCTACTCCGGCGACATCGCCAAGGCGATCGCCGCGGGCGCCAGCACCGTGATGATGGGCGGCATGTTCGCCGGCACCGAAGAAGCACCAGGCGAAGTCATCCTGTTCCAGGGCCGCAGCTACAAGAGCTACCGCGGCATGGGCTCGATCGGCGCCATGAAGGACGGCTCGGCCGACCGCTACTTCCAGGAAAACGACGAGACGACCAATCCCAACGCAGACAAGCTGGTGCCCGAAGGCATCGAAGGTCGCGTGCCCTACAAGGGCTCGGTCATCACGATCCTGTACCAGATGGCCGGCGGCTTGCGCGCTTCGATGGGTTACTGCGGTTGCGGCACCATCACCGAGATGCACAACAAAGCCGAGTTCGTCGAGATCACGGCCGCTGGCATCCGCGAAAGCCACGTGCACGATGTGCAGATCACCAAGGAAGCGCCGAACTACCGCATGGAGTGACGCGCAACAGGCGAGGGCGACATCTTCGGATGGCCCTGGTGGTCCGCCCCGCCTGATTCCCTGAACATCCCGCGACACCGGCTTCGGCCGGTGCCGTTTTTTTCAGACCACCGAACACACCAATCACCGATGGCATCCCACAGCAGCCGCCAGGCAGCCATGCCCTTCATCATGATCACGGTGCTGCTCGACATGATGTCGATCGGCATCATCGCACCCGTGCTGCCCAAGCTGATTGGCACGTTCATGGCGTCGGGCGCCAGCACGTCGGTGGGCTATGGCCTGGCTCAGGCGGCGTTCGCGGTGGCGCAGTTCTTCAGTGCGCCGGTGCTGGGGGCCTTGTCCGATCGCTACGGCCGCCGGCCGGTGCTGCTGTTGGGCTTGTTCGGCATGGCCATCAACTTCTTCGTCACGGCGCTGGCCACCGAGTTCTGGATGCTGCTGGCCGTGCGCATCATGGGTGGTGCGGTGTGCGCCAACATCGCCGTGGCGAATGCCTACGTGGCCGACATCACCGAGCCCAAGGACCGCGCCAAGAACTATGGCCTGCTCGGCGCGATGTTCGGCGTGGGCTTCATCCTGGGGCCCGTGCTGGGCGGGTTGCTGGGCGACCACAACGTGCACTGGCCCTTCTTGCTCGCGGGCAGCCTGACGCTGCTGAACTGTGTGTACGGTTACATCGTGCTGCCGGAATCGCTGCCGGTAGACAAGCGCCGCGAGTTCGTGCTTTCTCGCGCCAACCCCTTCACCGCGCTGGCCAACCTGCGTCAGCTCAAGGGCGTCGAAATCCTGCTGTGGGTGATGGGCTTGTCCATCCTGGCGCAGTTCTGCCTGCACACCAGTTGGTTCCTCTACACCGAGTTCAAATTCGGCTGGAGCCCGAAGGACAACGGTCTTTCGCTGTTTGCCGTGGGCATGATGGCGGTGCTGGTGCAGGGCGGGCTGCTGCGCCAGTTCCAGAAGTTCATGCCCACCGACAAGCTGGTGCGCATCGGGTTGGTGTCGTCCACCATCGCCTTCTTTGCCTGGGGCGTCGTGCCCGAGGGCTGGATGATGTATGTGGTGATCGCGCTCAACCTCTTTGGTTTCATGGTGCAGCCCGGCCTGCAGAGCCTGATCTCCAACTCGGTCGACCCGACCCGCCAGGGCGAGAGCATGGGCGCGGTCTCGTCCATCAACAGCGTGGCCGCGGTGCTGGGGCCCCTCATGGGCTCGCCTTTGCTGGCGGTCTTCAGCGACCTGCCGCAGGGCGACTGGCGCATCGGTGCTCCCTTCTACCTGTGCGCCGCCATCCAGGCCGTGGCCGCCTGGCTGGGCCTGAGGTACCTCGGCCGCCACATGTCCCGCCAGGCTGCTGCAGCGACCTGACCCCTTGCTTCCCCGACCCGCCCACGATCTGAATTCCGCGAGAGTCCTCACCATGCATGACAAGATCCTCATCCTCGACTTCGGCTCCCAGGTCACCCAGTTGATCGCCCGCCGCGTGCGCGAGGCCCACGTCTACTGCGAAATCCACCCCAACGACGTGTCCGACGACTTCATCAAGTCGTTCGCGCCCAAGGGGATCATCCTGTCGGGCAGCCACGCTTCGACCTATGAAGACCATGAACTGCGCGCTCCCCAGGCCGTGTGGGACCTGGGCGTGCCCGTGCTGGGAATCTGCTACGGCATGCAGACCATGGCCGTGCAACTGGGCGGTGAGGTCAGTTGGTCCGACACCCGCGAGTTCGGCTACGCCGAAGTCCGCGCCCACGGCCACACCAAGTTGCTCGATGGCATCGCCGACTTCACCACGGCCGACGGCCACGGCATGCTCAAGGTCTGGATGAGCCACGGCGACAAGGTCACCAAGCTGCCCGAGGGATTCAAGCTGCTGGCCTCGACGCCGAGCTGCCCGATCGCCGGCATGGCGAATGAAGAGAAGGGCTACTACGCGGTCCAGTTCCATCCGGAGGTCACGCACACCGTGCAAGGCCAGGCCATGCTCAACCGCTTCGTGCGCGAGATCGCAGGTTGCCAGGGCGACTGGATCATGGGCAACTACATCGAAGAAGCCGTCGCCAGGATCCGCGAGCAGGTGGGCGACGAAGAGGTCATCCTCGGTCTGTCAGGCGGCGTGGACTCGTCGGTGGCCGCGGCCCTGATCCACCGCGCCATCGGCGACCAGCTGACCTGCGTGTTCGTTGACCATGGCTTGCTGCGCCTGAACGAAGGCGACATGGTCATGGACATGTTCGAGGGCAAGCTGCACGCCAAGGTGATCCGCGTGGACGCCAGCGATCTGTTCCTGGGCCAGCTGGCCGGCGTGACCGACCCTGAGAAGAAGCGCAAGATCATCGGCGGACTGTTCGTCGACGTGTTCAAGGCCGAGGCCGGCAAGCTCAAGGCTGCCGGCAACGGCGTCAAGGGCGCGACCTTCCTGGCCCAAGGCACCATCTACCCCGACGTGGTGGAAAGCGGTGGCACCAAGACCAAGAAGGCCACCACCATCAAGAGCCACCACAACGTGGGTGGCCTGCCGGAACAGCTGGGCCTGAAGCTGCTCGAGCCGCTGCGCGAGCTGTTCAAGGACGAGGTGCGTGAGCTGGGCGTGGCCCTGGGCCTGCCGCCCGAGATGGTCTACCGTCACCCGTTCCCGGGCCCCGGCCTGGGTGTTCGCATCCTGGGTGAAGTGAAGAAGGAATACGCCGACCTGCTGCGCCGCGCCGACGCCATCTTCATCGAAGAGCTGCGCAACACGATCGATCCGGCCACGGGCAAGAGCTGGTACGACCTGACCTCGCAGGCTTTCACCGTGTTCCTGCCGGTCAAGAGCGTGGGGGTGATGGGTGATGGCCGCACGTATGACTACGTGGTGGCGCTGCGCGCCGTGCAGACGTCCGACTTCATGACGGCCGACTGGGCGGAGCTGCCTTACAGCATGCTCAAGCGCACCTCGGGCCGCATCATCAACGAGGTGCGCGGCATCAATCGCGTGACCTACGACGTGAGCTCCAAGCCGCCTGCAACGATCGAGTGGGAATGATTTGAAGGCGGTTCACACCGTCCCAGAACGTCTCATGAATGCATTTAAGCCCTTGATCTTCAAGGGCTTTTTTGTTTTTGACGTCCCATGAGGTTTCATGACATCCCGAGGTTTTTGTCGGCACGGAAGACGGTTGATTTTTTGAGTCAATTGATCTTTGATTGCTTACCGTCTTGATGCTCTGACGGTAAGCGATGCAAGGTAAGAGAGGGGTTACCCAATGGCACTGACAGACACCAAACTCAAGAACCTCAAGCCCACGGACAAGGTCTACAAGGTGGTGGACCGCGATGGGATGTACGTCGTCGTCTCACTCAAAGGAACACTGACTTTCCGCTATGACTACCGGCTCGCGGGGCGGCGGGAGACGCTCACACTGGGGCAGTACGATGAGTTCCAGGCCTCGCAGCCTAAGCGGGCCCCCGAGGACATCAAGTACGGAGATCCGCTTTCGCTGGCTGACGCGCGCGACCTGCTGGCCAGAGCGAAGAACATGGTCAGCCGAGGGGAGTCGCCAGCGCGTGTGAAATCTGAAGCTAAGAAGGAATGCCAAGAGTCAGGCACCTTCGAGTTCTTTGCAGACATCTGGTTGCGAAACGGCGGCCTGGCGGACAGCACGGCGGCGATGCGCAAGAGCATTCTGGATCGTGATGTGCTGCCCAAGTTCGGCAAACGCAAGCTGGAAGAGATCACGTCCAGCCAAGTGCTCGCGCTGTGCGAAAAGATCAAGGAGCGCGGCGCTCCGGCCACGGCAGTTCATGTACGCGAGGTCATCCAGCAGGTGTACCGGCACGCCATGTCCAGGGGGCTCAAGATCGAGAATCCCGCTGAAGCGGTGAAGGCTTCAGCCATTGCCACCTTCAAGCCCAGGGAGCGCGCATTGACGCCTGGGGAGATTCACCAGTTCTTTTCGGTGCTGGACACCATCGGTACCTTGCCCACGCTGAAGCTGGCGGTGAAGTTCATCTTGCTGACCATGTGCCGCAAAGGCGAGTTGTTGCTGGCGACCTGGAAAGAGGTGGACTTTGATGCGGCCACCTGGACGATTCCGCCCGAGCGGATGAAGGCCAGGCGGGCGCATGTGGTCTATCTCAGCAGTCAGGCACTCGATCTGTTGGTTGGCCTCAAAACCTGTGCTGGAAGCAGCCCATATTTGCTCCCCGGTCGGTATGAGACCGACAAGCCGATGAGCGAAGCTACGCTCAACCGTGTGATTACTGCGGCGGTGGAAAAGGCCCAAAAGGACGGACTGGATCTCCCTCACTTCTGCGTGCATGACTTGCGCAGGACGGCATCAACACTGCTTCACGAGGCTGGCTTTAACACCGACTGGATCGAGAAGTGCCTGGCTCACGAGCAGAAGGGGGTGCGTGCTGTCTACAACAAGGCGGAATACGCCGAGCAGCGGCGGGCCATGTTGCAAAGTTGGGCCGAGATGGTGGACGACTGGATTCGGGGCAGCAAATTGACGCCTGTTGTCATGATGTCGCAGGGCGCTCTGTCCATCAGAAGTTTGGATCAAGATCGCGTGACGGGTCACGCTGCCAATGGCTGACTTGGTATCTGCGGGTTTCAAACTTCACGGCTCGAACCTCGACCACGTCCAACTCCGTGGCGACAAGCTCAAGTGTCGGCAGGGTTTCCAGCAGCTCGGCGCTGGCGGACCCCCGAGTTCGACACCAAAATGCCGATTTCGCATTTTTGGTGAAGCCGCTTCCATGTGAATCAACGACTTATGCACATTTTTGCGGAAGTTTTGTAGTGGCAACTGCATGAATGCTTTGTAG